>Ga0157359_1000804_pt1 | contig 12034 bp, 4 predicted proteins | sample AttcapACBM3_FD_111482 | JGI IMG/M metagenome (GOLD analysis project Ga0157359, IMG submission 111482) | Fungus gardens microbial communities from leaf cutter ant in Botucatu, State of São Paulo, Brazil - Atta capiguara ACBM3 | ecosystem: Host-associated > Fungi > Mycelium > Unclassified ...
ATATGTTTTTAGAACATGACTGGTTGGTCAAACATAATTTAGAAGTTAATTGGGACAAAAAAACAATATGATTTACAAAATGTCCAAAGGAATATAAAATACAGCATCAGAATATTTCATTTAAATCAAGAATCAGAAGAATTATGCTAACAAAAGAAATAGATAAAAAACACTAAGAAATAGGAAAGGAACCAGATCCAGTGAATCTGGAAGATTTACCAGAGTATATTCAACATTTAATATACTTATTCAATTTAAGAAGTTGCCAGAAAGCCAAGAATGGGATCACAAAATCAACTTATTAGAGGATATACTTAAAAAGCTAAATGCTAAAGTCTATACAATAATTTTTCTAAATCAACAATTTATTACACAGAGTGCATAGACAGACCATGGTAGCTACTTTATAACTACATTAGATAGGACTCAAGAGAAAAAGAAAAATGAAAGCTAACTCATGTAATGACTTCTCCAAAAGAGAAAGCACCTGGATTAAATTCTAAGAAAGCAATAAAGTGGTTCATTGTTTCTCTTATTAGATTTCAATACCTGTTAAATTATCTGTATTCATAAAGAATATGTTGTCTTGATTCAATTGGATAAAACTTACATAGACATTTAAACTTATTTCTAAAAAAAAATTTTAAATGATACTCTCTAATTAGAGTATGATTATTAATAGCTCAGGTGGCTTGAACACAGAGCAAATTTGAGAAGCCAAAGTGTTGTAGCCATGGGCCTTCTTTTATATAAGCAGGCTTGATTTCTGATAAATCATTTTTTAATAGCAGTAGGAAATTTCTCCCCTTGAGATTAGACAATTTAAAAAATGGACACCATTCTCTGATGATATTGTCACATTCCTCCTTCTTACTATAATCCTATAACTCCTTACTTTGATATAGTGGAACAAGATTGAATTTTCCTGGAAAAATAGAAAATTTCAGCTTTTTCCATGTTTTACTACAATTCTGAACTGATCTAGTAGTGAAGACATAATATTATAACTATAAAAAGGATTGGCATTTGTGTGAGTAAAGGATTTATTCTGTGAAATGAACAGTCCATCATTTACAAACAAAAGAAAATAAATAGGAATATTTAGATTTTTAATTCTTTTTTCAAAGATGTGAAAAATTGGAGTAATAAAAGGAGCAAATAAGATGGAAGATAGTGCTGATACTTGATCTACACCTACATCTGCAAAGTGAAAAGATAAAGTAGAACCATTCCATAAATAACAAGTTTTTCTGTCCACTAAATAATTAGAAAAGAATAGAGAAATTTTCATATTATATCCTGCTTTTCTTAGAATCAATAAGATTAAATGATGATTTAAAGATAGAAAGAACTAAGTGATGTCAAATGCTAACATGCATGTTTGAAGATTTTTGACCTATCTAGATCAGATTAAATAAGTCAAGAATAAGCCTTTATTTATAGTAGAGTGTTGTTTAAAACCTCTAAGTTAATTTGGATGAATAAAGTTGTTTGTAATCAAATAGTATTAACATTCCAAAGGTCTTTAATTTTGATACACAGTTGTCCATTAAATTGAATTGCTTTAATGGCCAGTAATTTTTATTTCTTGATTCTGTTATAAACTTCATTTAGCTTGTATCTCTACAACCAGTGGACCAATTTTCACAAAATAAGTTGTGCTAGGAAGCTCCAAATAAGAACTATCCATAAATATGTGGGATGTACAAAGGTGACAACAAACAACTGAGATATCAGGTCATTAGTAACTATAAAATCTTTGTTTGCTAAAATCTTATGAATAACTAGACAGATTCACATGATCAAACTTGCATTGGAAAGTGCTCATCAAACTATTTTTAATGATATATAGTATATCTCATAGTAATAAGTATTGATAGAGATACAAGCATATCAATGTAGTAACATAATTAGTTACCTTCTAAAATTAGCATGACAGCTGCTATGACAGATGACAGCTTCCATTAGGTATGAGTTTTGATTATGTAATAGAAACAGCTTGTGCACAGACCATTACTATTTTGTATATATACCTCTGTGTCTAAGAATTAGATCTCAGACTTAATATTATTATTTATTATTAATCTTTATTCTTTATTATCTATATTAATCTTAATTATCATTATTATTATTGAACTTTTGAATCACTCTTAAACCTCTGAGAGTGCACCTAAGGTTTAGATATTACAAATAAGTAAGTAGTTTATTTTATGATAGACCCAATTCATCAGATCCCATGGTTTATGATTTTTCTATGTGATTTCTTGAATTTTATTGTCAAAGAATAATTATTTTGTGTTCTTCACTGTCTTCCTAAAGTTTTTCCATTCTTCAACTTTCTTAAATGCTCTATAGGCCATAAGCTTCTCCTAACACTTATCATTCCACTAATCTTTGAAATATCTCTTAATATTGACCCATCAAGAATGTAATATCTATGTTGACCCTACTATATCAGCATATTCTTGGACTATACTTTCAGAAGAGAGTTTATCAGTGATATTTGCAGTATCAATACTTTGAATTTCCTTATGAAATCCTCTACAAACTCAGATTTTTCTTCACTATTCTTGACAATAGTTTTTCTTTGGAATGAACTCTTCCTTGATTATAATATTTATGGTTAAAAAAGCATAATCTGATGGAAAACAGAGTTCTGGATGGATTTTGTAGTTGCTAAGTTCTGCAGAATTTGACTATAAGAATAATAAGTTAATGATCAAATTGGAATTGTTCTCATTATTGGAGTGTCAAGTAGAAACATATTAGATGGCTGAGGATAAGGTAAGATCAAAATAGTCTACAATCTCTACTAAAATGTCACTATAAGAAAAGAATAAGACAGATTCTAATCACTATTCCTAATATTGAAATCTTCTGCCATAATTAAGACATTACAAATATTTGCTTCAGTATCCTTGAGATACTTTAAAGCTAAATGGTTATTGTCTAAATAAATGTTAATCATGAAGAAAATTGAACTATTGTTGAAAAAAGAAAAACAACAAATGTCTTTATGGTTGAAAATGTCTTTTTAAAGAGAAATACATGGTCATTAAATGAATGTTGATATATATCACAACTCTTGGATAATCATAATCATCAGTGTTTGGTCTGGAAAATGTTATTCAGTTTGGATGATTGGGAGTACCTATGACTTTGTCCCCTTCTTCATTAGAAGAACTTGGAATGGTTTATATAACAGACTAAAAAGGCTCTTAAATAAATAGTATGTCAAAAATTTTTTGAATTTCTAGTAAAGTTTTGATGAGCAATCTGTTCTTTTGAACATTTTGTGAGTATATCTTGAGACTTTCAATAATCATACTTGAGTATTGCTTATAACTGAGTGAATTAAATTCTTTCTACTTTCTCAGAATTCTTAATACTTCTTTGTATGCCACTCTTTATTGAATCAATGTTTCTAAAAGAAGTATGCATTTGAATTCACTTAGTAGTCTCCTTCACAGTTGAGACATTTAAATGAATGAATAAGAGTAGGGTTTACTTTGCTTAGTTTCCAATATTAGAGAGTTTGTCTTGAAGTTTACCTTGCAACACTAGGCAAAGTGATGGTAGTGTTCTGTTTTATAGGGTCTATTATATTTAATGTATTTTGACCCTTGAATTCTACACACAAAATTTGTATGCTCCCACTTCCAACAGTTCTTTTATTAGAGCACACTTAGGTTCAAGTAGTCATGTTAATATGAAGTCTAGACTTACTGGAGTTGTTAATGGTTTTGTAGACTTCTTCTACTTTCTTGTTCAACAACTGGGAGAAAGATTCCTTTATCTTCAGAATTTCTTTGATATTATCTAAAGAGGCTTGTATATAAGAATGTTGGAGAATAGTTTTTCCTTTGTTTTTTCTATGGAATTTGGACTTGTTTATTTTCTCTTTAGATAGTCTAGAGAGAGCTGGAGGAGAAGGCTTTACTGGAGCTGAAGTAGATAGGTTAAAAAATTTGACTAGATTAGTTTTTGAACTGTTTCCAGATTTGTTTGATGCCAAATTGGTAGTATTGATATTCTTTCTATTAAATTGTGACACAATGTTCTATCTGAATATCCAATTTCCATCATCTGTCTTAAGCTTGTCCCAACCACTTTTGTAGATTGCCAATATAAGATTCTATGCTACTTAACTAAAACCTTCTAGATAGAGGAGATTAATTTCCCTATTATTCTTGATATTTCTCTTGTTAATAAAAGAGACTATGTAATTTAAAGAAACAATAATATTTTTAACATTATCTGCAGACTTTTTGATTATATTGAATATAAATATAGAGTTAAAATTGCCACCCTTAAGATTAGGGTCAGTTGGTTTAGAGTTTTAATATTGGATCAAAGAGATACCAAGGCCATGCTGTTGGTTAGAAGCATTGTTCATGGATACCTTACCTTCAACATATATACTAGATAAGTGAGAAGAACCATAAGCCTTGTCTTGGTCAGATGAATTTTCCCCCTCTTAGGAGATACATATGAGAGCTGAAAGTTTTTCTGTTTGGTTTGGTTGAACCAGAAAGGGTTACTGCTTTGTGCTTTTATTCTTTTGACATACAAGATAAATAATATGTCTGAATGAGCTAACATCACTCTTAACATAACTTTGCTTGAGATTATGAACCTACCTCTTAGCTTATCTATGTTGACATCTTTCAAGATATAGTTGGCTTCTACTGGGTTAGACATTGCTGAAAAGTCAAGAAAAGAGTTTATATTTGTAATTTCTCTATTATACACTACCATACAAGATAGTAGTACAAGAGAGAGAAATGATAAGCCTATACAATAATGGTTAAGAAAGAAGAAGCTTTAAATAAACAATTCAAAGTGGAATTAATTATAGAATCAAGATATGTAGTACTATGTTTCTATATTCCAAAGAAGAATAGATCTTTGTAATTAGTACAGAATTAAACCAACATACAATAAAAAACAAGATACTACTACTATTAATTGAAGAAGTAATTGACAAACTTAAAGATGTAAGATACTTTAACAAGCTAGATCTTATCTAGAACTACAACAATATATGGATCAAAGAAAGAAATATTTGAACTAAAAGTCATGTATTTTGGACTATATAATTTTCCAGAATATTTCAAAGGATAATAAATTCCAAGAACTATTGCATAAAGGAATACTTGCAAACTACATGGACAACATCATAATACTAGTAAAGACCAAGAATGAACTAGAAGAAAGAACAATATAATTTTTAAAGATAGTAGAGAAATATAATCTCTGTTTCAAAAGACTAAGGTATAATTTCAGTACTAAAGAAATACATATTCTGGGAGTAGTAGTTGAATGAAGAGAAGTAAAAATGAAAGATGAAAAAGTCAAGACAGTCAAGAAATAGAGAACATCTACTAATATAAAGAAAGTAGAAAACTTCTTATAATTTGCAAATTTTTACAGATGCTTTATCAAAAACTTTAGTTATACAGCAAAATCTCTCAAAAAACTCAAAGGCACAAAAGAATAGAAATAGGGAAAAGAATACTAAATAGCATTCATTAAAGAATAAGATTACTAGTCAACTAGTACTTGCTTTATTTAGAAGAGAAGGAAAGTTCTAAGTAGAAACTAGTATATATTGGGTGTGGTTTATACTAGGAACTGTCAGACATAGTTCACACTAGAAGACAAAGTTCATGGAGTTGGCTCAGGAATGTATAAAGTATGAAAACTCTGTACAATGAGCTTGGTGATGTAAACTTGTTAGAACAACCTTGGTTTCAGCTTATATACTGCACCATTTGTCTGCTATGTGGTTATAACTTCAGATAAGTAGATGAGGTTTGAGGTGGAAGTGAGTGCTGATTTGGTATATTACCATTAAATACTGGAGATTAAGTTCAATGAAAGTTATCTTTGTTAATTATCAGAGTAGTAAATTATAGTGTAAATACTAGTCTTATATACAAGTCAGATATATAGGAGATGCTTAAAGCTTTAGTATATTGCCCCAAGTGGAGGTTTTAGTGGTAAAATACTTACAAGGGTCAGATAGAAGAACTCTGCTATAGAAGACTAAGTTTGATAGAAGTATCTACATTATAGAAGACTAGATATCCAGATTATTGTATCAACTGCCACAGAGACATGTTGCAAGAAAGATGGCTGTTATAGAAGATAGGCTTGTCTTAGATATGTTGTAATGACCATACTATTATAGGGACATATCTTCAGAATAGATAGACTTGCCATATAACAATATATTAGAACATACTATAGGAGAAGTTTTATCATAGGAACAAGAAGGAAAATAGAAGCCAATCACATTTTTATTAAGGATAACATAAGCAGCTGAAATAAAATATGAGATATATGATAAAAAATTATTGGCTATAATAAAATCTCTAACAAAATAGAAACAATATTTATTAAATGCCAAAGAAAAGTTCAAAGTCTAGATCAACCACAAAAATCTCAAGTATTTCAAAGAATCACACAAACTCAATAAACAACAAGCAAGATAGTATCTCAAGTTGCAAGATTATGATTTTATATTCTAGAAAAAATGAATACTAGAGCAGATATTCTGCCTATAAAAGATTAAGTGGACACTAAAGAAGATAACAATAATATTAAGATGCTCAAAAACAAACTATAAAAATGAAGACAAGTTACAGAAGTAGAAATAGTAATGTTCTGAGAAAACCAAGTGATAGAAGAAACCATATTATTAGAAGAAATTTAAAAAATAACATTAGAAAACAAGAAGTATAGAAGAAATTGGAAAAATATGACAGTCAAGTATAGGAAGGTAATAGAGTGGTATACATGGATAGAAAAATTTAAATACTCAACAATTAAAAAAATTGAGAATAAATTCTACAAGAAAATTATAATCCAGCAGATATAAGATATCTAGGACAACAAAGGATGCTTGAGTTAATCAAGATGAATCATTGGTAGCTAGGAATATAAAATTACATTAAAAAATATATTCAAGAATGTTAAAAATGTCAACAGAACAAAGTACAACATATAAAGAAGACAGGAGAACTTCATCTATTAGAAACACCTCAAAAACCATGGTAAAATATTACTACTGATATTATAGGACCACTCTCAAGATAAAATAACAAGAAAGCTATAGTGGTCATAGTAAATTGATTCACAAAGATAATCAGACTCAAAGCAACAACAATAGTAGTATCAATTAGAGGAAAAAGCTAAGATCTATAGAGATGACATATGAAAAATGCATGGAGTTCCAAAGAAGATTCTTAATAATAGAAGACCTCAATTTGTCTCATGATTCATAGAAGACTTATACAAAGCTCTAAGAACAAAAACATTGTCAATAGCATACTACCCTCAAATAGATGGTTAAACAGAAAGAATCAACCAGAAGATCAAGGTATTCTTGTGACATTATGTTAATTATCAGCAAGATGATTGGACAGAATAGTTATTGGTAGCAGAATTCCAGTATGATAACAAGAAACACTCAGCTACAGAGTACACACCATTTGAACTTAATTTTGGAAGATACTTATGGAAGAGAGATCTAACAATAAAGATGGAATTACCAAAACTGGAGACTTTTCTTGAGAAGCTATAAAAAAGTTGAGAAATAGTAAAATCATCTATATAGAAGTTCAAAGTAATAAAGAAACAGTTCAACAAGAAAGGACAAAACTCTCAGTAGTTGAAATGAGAAGACAATATGTGGCTAGAAGCAAAAAATATCTAGTCAAAACAACCCTCAAAGTTAGACTAAAAATACTATAGAGCCTTTAAAATTACAAAGGAAATTGGACAAGAAGTATTCCAACTGAAATTACCAGAAAGATAAATGATACACAATGTATTTAATGAAGATCTGCTAATATGATACAAAGAGCCTCAATTTAAGAGACAACACATAAATCTAGCACCACCATCTGACATTATTAATGAGAAAGAAGAATATGAAGTGAAAGAAGTATAAGAACACTAGAAACAAATCAGGAGTATACAATATTGGAAAAGATATGAAAACAAATATAACCAATAGATAGCAGAAACAGTGTTATCACATACTCAAGAAACAATTTCAGACTATTGAACAAAGCTTTTGAGATGAAATCTATAAAAAAGGGGACAAAACTTCAAATCAATATCTCAAAGCATATCTATTACTTGAGAAACACTAAATAGTCTACTTTACACCTAATTTCTCATTCTCTAACCCCTATATCTCTTGAACTGTTAACAATCTTGATCTTATTATAATACTCAACAAAGAGAAGAAAGACTAGAAGAAGAAATATTATCAACAACCAACTGGCAGACATTGAAACTATTCTATTATAAACAGGAATAACATACAAAATATAAGTAGGAGAAGATATTTACATATACCTCCATAAGTCATACTAGTCACATATTTCAGATAGAATCTTCAGGAATATAACTAGTGGATAAGTCCACTGGAAGGTTGGAGATAAGTTGTTGTTAATACCAGAAGTGGTAATAGTTTTAGTCAATTTTCAGGATAAGACTTATGGTATAAACTATTGGTTTATATACTAACTATACTACTAATGGTAGTTATCTAGAATAGAGACTACTAAGCATTACTCTGATTTCTAGTGATCCTTAGATATCAGAGATAGAGATTTATAGAGTTAGCAAGAATCTAGCAAAGATATCCAAGGTATGATAAAGAGATGTGATCTGTACTGAAAGAGGTCAGAGATTGTGAATAAGAAAGATAATATTGTCTATGAGTTGGGATAAATGTGGCTGGATCAGAATGTAACAAACCTGAGCTAAGTAACAGTTGTCATCTACATATCTGTAGTATTCACTTCTAACTCACTTCTGCTTTTACTAAGTCACAATTGATCTATTATCTATGCTACTTCTATGGATTCACTTGATAAGTGTAAACTACCTCCTAATAAGAGATAACAACTACTTTAAATATCTAAAGAATCCATATCAATTAGACAGAATATCAGGCAGAAAATTTGCGGATATAACTATAGAATGATAGTATTAGGTGGTTAGGAATCTTAATAAAAAGACCTAGAACATTGTAGATTGGTGGGAGCTAATTTGTTACATACAGTTCACATCTCACTATTCAAGGTTTGTGGCAGAATCTTGAAAGGTAGATAAGTAGTATACTTTATCTGAACTATATGAAATACAGATATCAAACAATCTTTAGCTTCAGCTTATATGTTGTACCTCTACTAGTCACACTGGTCACATATTTTGAAGATCATACTTAGAGAGCTGAGAGATAATAAGTTTACTAGAAGGTGGAGAGATGTGTTGTCACCAACACTGGAAGAGAGTGTTAGTTTTAGTTAATTTTCAGGATAAGAGTTTATAATGTAATGACTGGCTTATATACTAAGTATTCTATCTAAAGTAGTTATTTAGGACAGAAATTATAAGTAAGTTACCCTAGGTCTGGATAGTTCTTGAATAGAGGGATGAATATTCATAAAGTTATTAGGATGTTCAGCAAGAATGTCTGAAAAGTGATCAACATAGAATGAATGAGGCTGATCCACACCAAAAAAGATTTGCAAATATAGATAAGAAAGAAGGTGTTATCCATGAATTGGAATGGATGTGACTGGATATGACATGATTGGACAGTAGTAGAAGAGAGGACATCATAACTATCATGAAAATAATACTTAGTAGAGGTCCAGTAAAGTTGATTCAGTGAACTCTGTAGGGTTAGCAGCAGGGTTAAGGCTTGAAACTTGGGAGAGGAGAGATCTATAAGGTTGGTAACAGACATTGGCAGTGTTTGGATTTCAGCTTTTGGAAAAGTGACAGGTCCTCTTACAGTGTAGATGTATATTGTTATGATCTAAAGTTCTTAGAGTAGGACAGAAGAACAACTCTTGTATTGAGTAACACAAGAGAACTTGATAGAGAGCTTTTTACAAACTAATCTACCTTATATACTACTACTGATGGTCTGTGCTCACTACTGTGCATCCTACCCTAAACAACCATATGTAGCACATGAGGTCAACATGCAGTATACATGTTGTATGATGTCATTTGTTCTAGACTCTTCTACTCTGTTCTCTGCTTCTGTCTTTAACCCTAGCCCTATGTTCTAAAAATAGAAAAATAAGAAAATAAAACGAAATGAAAATGAAAATGAAAGATAAAATAGAGAAAACTAAGTCCACTGTTTGTGAACTTGACATATGTAGACCAACACTCAAAGATATATAATGTAGACTAACTTGTAGTAGGAACTTTATCAGGTTCTCTTGTGTTAACTCTAATGTAAGGTTCCTTTTGTTCTCACTCTTTGGGGCTTAAGTCATAACATTAGAGCCTAGACAACCAGAAGACCCAGCTATGCCTTACAGAGATCCCAATGTAATGGATATAAATGAATGACCATATATAAGTATATAAATACAAGAAGGGAAGTAGCAAAGAAGAGATCAGAAGAAAAGGTGGTGAGACAAGTGGAAGAAGCTGAAAGGGATATGGCAAGCTTGCTCCTATAGGCTTGCTGGTGTTCAACAAATTTGGGCTCTTTGATAGGTGCTGTCTCTACCAATTTCTTCTTACCAGAGGCACAAATGCTTGACAAATCACCCATTTTGGTACTACTCGAGTATACTGTTTATTTATTCTTGTATCTAACACCTGGATCTATGAATTGTCGGGAACCAGGCAGAGAAAACCTATTTCGTGTTCCACAATTGGATATTATTTCATCAAATGACTTGAAACCGTACCATCCCAATAGCCACAGTCCTCGCAAAGAATCAAGAGAAACCACAATCGACACGTTGACCGGTAAAGAATGGACGAAATTGATCCAGTGGCATTCGAATAGATTGACGATACTGGTCGATATTCCCCATTACTTACGCACAATGGATAATCATGTTGGACTAGGTGTCATCGATCTATACAGAAAAATAGAGTTGCGAGAATCAAATGTATGATGCCAGTTTAAAAGTAAAATAGTGAAAAACGCGCGTGATACACAGCAGACTTTAAACCCAACCTTCCGAACACCTCTCGTCTGGCCTCCGGCTATTCCTCCCTCTACATTCCAGCTTGCCACAATCTTGGCAGGTATTTTCGCAGAATGTATATCCTCCCTTTCCTTTACACTCCTTAGAACCGCATTTGCAACAGTGCCGTGGGCTTCGTTTGTTCTGAGGAGTATCACTGCCACCATTCTCCATTGGGGAAAACTGCGCATTAGGAGGCAAAGAGATGGAGCCAGGGCTGTGCATCCCGGCAGCATTCATGAAAGGCTGTGGATAGAAAGCATATGACACAAAAGATGAATGCTGAGGCGAAGAGTAAGGATGTTGCTGAACGGGAGGGGCAACAACAACGGCAGGCACCTGTGAGGGCTCTGATTCCCTCGCGGTTATGTTTTCCTTCCACGCAGCATTGTACGCATCTCCAAAACTCTGGACAAGAATGCGCATCAGCGGTCTCTCAATTCGCTGCCGAGGAAGAACATACATGATTTTCTGTTCCGCTGGCAGCCTCCTCGTCATCACCTGGTTGTACATCATACTTGGCGCCTTCTGCGTCCCAATTGTCCATGCCATCATCGGTCGTCGTAGTTCTTGCAGGAGCTCCAGAAGATGAAATAGGTTCATCATCTGATACACTGTGCTGAATCGAATAGATCAAATGCAAAATGACTTCCTTCTTCAGCCCCGACTTGAGAGACGCTCGGACCATGTTCCACAGCAAACTCGAAACACCGGCCACCTTCCAGTTCCAGATGTTGGGACTGCTCCCAACATCTGTGTCTCCGTGCATCAGGCGGGCCGGGAACTCGTCCCGGAGTTTGGATGGCAGGGACCGGAAAATGGAAGCGTCCGTGCTGGCAAATTTGCGACCATCAGGACCAGCAGTGGTCGTACATTGGGAGCTCTTGCACACATATTCGCACCCGACGATAAAAAATGGCCTCTCGATGTCATATATTTTGACGGGGCCAGAGGTGATGCGGCCCTGGTTGGTGAGGGACTGAGAACAAACTGGGCAGGAAATTCCATTG
>Ga0157359_1000806_pt1 | contig 12026 bp, 4 predicted proteins | sample AttcapACBM3_FD_111482 | JGI IMG/M metagenome (GOLD analysis project Ga0157359, IMG submission 111482) | Fungus gardens microbial communities from leaf cutter ant in Botucatu, State of São Paulo, Brazil - Atta capiguara ACBM3 | ecosystem: Host-associated > Fungi > Mycelium > Unclassified ...
TCCATCTCATTTCTTACTTGAGGCTACCATGTTGCATTGATGTGCCCTTATGTCATCTTCTAGATCCTTCCACCTTGTTCTAGGCCTATGACATCACATCATGTGCCTCTTTATTGTCCAAAAGAAAGATAAAAGAAAAAGAAAAAGAAAATCAATATAAAATCAGAAAAATAAAAGAAAAGAAAAAGAAAAATTGTTAGTGTTCAAGCATCCCATAACATACTACACATTCTAAACTTGAGAAATAATCTCCTTTCATATCTATCTCTTACTCATGTTAGACACAGTTCACATCTTGTTATCTGAGATCTGATGGGGCATCTCAGAAGTCCAAAATAGTCAATTGTGTGTTATCTGGGAATGCAGAAGACAGAGTTGGAATAATCTTTGGTTTCAGCTTATATATTGCATTTCTACTAGTTATACTTGTTACATATTTCAGAAGTGAATGTGATGAACTGAGTGGGTTAAGACTACTGGAGGATGATGAGGTATGTCATTGCCAACACTGGAAGGGGATGTCAGTTTTAGTCAATTTTCAGAATAAGACTAGTATAATATAAGCTACTGGTTTATATACTAGATAATCTATCTAGGGTAGCTATCTGGAATAGAGACTGCTAAGTGAGTTACCTTGTATACTGGTGATCCTCAGATATTGGGAATAGAGTCTATAGAGTCTAGTAAGGACCAGTAAGGATATCTAAGAGAGAATGGAAAGAGTTAATCTATACTGGAAGAGTTTAGAAAGTATGGATAAGAAAATAAGAGTTATTCATGATTATAAAATGAATGGTATCACAAAATGAACTACTTGTTTGTGATATCTGAACCTTGGATACACTCTCAGAGGTTTAGGAGTAATTTAGAAGTTTAATGATGATGATAAAGATTAATATAGATATCAATAAAAATAAGAGATAATGATTGATGATTATTGATGTTATGTTATATATCAAGTCCACCCATTCTGAAGATATGTTCCTGTGGCAGTGTGGTCATTACAACATCTCTATGACAAGCCTATCTTCTATGATGGCCATTCTTCTTGTAACATATTTCCATGGCATTGATACAACAATCTAGATATCCAATCTTCTATAACAGGGATACTCCTATTGAACTTGGTCTCCCATAGCAGAGTTCTTCTATCTGACCTCTATCAGTGTCTTATCACTAAAATGTCTACTCAGAACAATATACTGAAACCCTGAGCATCTCTTATATCTCTGACTTATATATAAAACTAGTAGTTATATTGTAATTCACTAGTTTGATAATTGATAAAGATAACTTCTATTGAACTCAATCTCTGGTGTTCAATGGTAATATACCAAATCAGTACTCACTTCCATCTCAGACTTCATCCATTCATCTGAAGTTGTGACTGTGCAGTAAATAGATAGCACAGCACATAAGCTGAAGCCAAGATCATTCTAACAAGTTCACATCACTGAGATCATTGCATAGTGTTTCTATACTTTATACATTTCTGAGCCAATTCTGTAGACTTTCATCTTCTGGTATGAACCATACCTGACAGTATTACCAGACTCCTAAGTCTGCTGTTGCTTCTAAGCAGTTCCATCTGCTAAAATCTTTTTCATACTTTAAAGTCCAATAGCTTTCTCTTGCTGTAACTCTTCAACTCACTTAGGATTAACTCTAGTCCTACTACTTGGAACATTTTTCAATAAAATTTCATATTTTAGCAATAACCTTACTGGAGCCTATCTGCCAAATACCCCACAATACTCAAGACATATCCACTAAAGAGGCTGATCCTCTCCAAAGTTTCCCACTTGCACTATTCAACTGGCCTGGACAGTTTTGCCTGTCTCTGGCCCAAGTATCATCCCTGTAGACAATGATTCTAATTGGAAGGATGCTCCTACTACTAATCTAGCTACTAATAGACCTAATTTTTTTACTTGCTCATGGTCAAAATCCTGACATAGCAATAATACTAATGAACAATTGGCTGATATACTTAGTTGTATTATAAACACACTTACTGCTAATCAAATCCCTGGTCCTAATTATAATTCAAAGAGAACTAAAGCTTGTATTTCTGACACTTTCAGCAGTACTGAGCCTGACAAGCTTAATAATTTCTTATTCCAATGTCATTTTTACTTCCATGCTAATCCTATACATGTCAAGATCACAAAAAGTGGACTTAGTTTCTTTCTCATTTTCTTTCTGTTTCTACTTTCTTTTTGATTTATTTATCCTTTTCTATTTTTAGCACTTAGGGCTAGTGACGACGTGACATGGTCACACATCAGTCACCCAGTGACAAGTAGCAGTTATAGGCCATGTAATACATAGAAGGATAAAGAAGGTTCTAGAAGGATGACATTATACCACATGGGATACACATGGCCATTTAGGGTAGGTTAGAAATAGCTAGCATGGACCATGGGAGCTTAGTATAAAAGATAGATTACCTTGTACAGAGTTCTCTATTGAGTTCTCTTGTGTAAACTTATATAAGGTTCTTCTTTTGTCCAGCACTAAGGGCTTAAGTTGTAACAACACAATTCCACATGGACATTGCAAAAATTAACTTTACAATGATCTATCTTACTAGAGTCATCCAGGACTAGTTTGAGATAGGTCTCAACTAGGAAGACTAGAGCATTCTACAAGACTGGCTCTCTAACTGGAATCTTTTTGTTGACAAATTATGTTGGCACTTTGGTTTTTTGGACCCCATCAGTGAAGTAGCTACTATACTAGATAATCTCTGTATGAAGCCAAGTATAAGATCTCCACTTAAAATATGAATTTTATGCATTATGTCTCCTAATTAGGTTAGGAAAATAGTGTTCTGTGCCACTGTTATTACTAGGGGCTTTCTAATCAGATTCAGGATCCAATTTTCATCTGGGAACAAGGTAGGTTTATATTGTTCCCAGAATATATATGATTTAGCAATGACTATTAATTATCATTACTGAAAACACAACTACAAACACCATTGTGCCAGGTAGGCAAAAAAGAAAGATTTTGAGTCTTACTCTTGAAAGTGAGATAAGGCTTCTACTACTGGCAATGTTATGGCCTCTTAGGACAAAGCAAATACATCTCCAGCAGCTTTATCTGCCAAATCATCTCCTTCCAATGTGTCATTCCTTGCTCCTAAGAAATAATCTAATTCTCTACAGGTGATCCTCTCTTCTAAGTTGGCTAATGATAGCAAGTTGATCAGCAATAAGCACAAGCATCTCAAAAATAACCTGTGCTTTTATTACAGAGCAGGAGACCACAAGCTGGACTCTTGTTCCAAGAAACAGACCATAGTCACTCCCAAAGGCTACAGTGCTTCAGCAGCTACAGACCTTCCTACAGCAATTTCTGAAAAACTCTTGGAAAGATACAGAGCTATCCCCAAGACTTCATACAGACTGAGGGCTACTTTGAACTTTTCTGTACAGCAATGAGTTCTATCTGACTCAATGTATCCACTCTTTCTGATCCTTACTCTTTCATTGTCTTTCTTACATTTGGCTTTGATTTTTGGTTAGGATCATCTTACTTACCATTTGAAGACATCTGCAATCCTGCCAGTTGTTCTCTACTTGTCGTGTGGTTTATTAAACAGTACCATCTCTGAAATTGCTAACTTACCTATTATTTTTCCTACTGATAACTGTATGACTCTGGACTTCTATGTCACTCTACTTGATTCTTCCTACTCTTTGGTCCTTGAATACAACTGGCTTACCTAATATAATCCACTGATTGACTAGATAAATGGGTCAATAAACTTTTGTCTATCTTTTGCAGGAAAATCTCACCCCTTCTTACATTGCAGCTAACATATTATTGGTATTTCCATCATCTCTTGATTCTTAATCAATTCAAGCATTCTTTGTTGTTCTGAATATGCTATATTTGCTAGTCTATAGTTATCTTATAGAATTTGCTCTTATATCTTCTGGTTGTTTGAGATATATATCCTTTCCTCTATATAGATTATTCTATTGTTTTCCCATGCTTGTCTGTTATCTTTCTTCAATTCTTTCAACACTTTTTATTCTCTTGTATTACTTCTTTAAATTTCCTCCAATAATATAGTCTCTTTTACCAATTGGTTTTCCCTTTCATTTTCATTTTCATTTTAATTTATTTTCTAGTTTTGAACTTAGGATTAGGGTTTAGCATGATGTCACAAATCAATGTCACAAACTGTCACACTATGATGCTGTCACAGTCATATCATCACATACTCATATGAAGAGAGTAGAAGGTTCTGGAATAATGATATTATAACAATATGTTTCATGCATATTAGCCTTAAGGTTTATATATGGTTATTTAGGGTAGGCTAAAGTAGTAGAGCATAGACCATGAGTAATTAGTATATAGGGTAGACCATCTTGTACAGAATTCTCTATTGAATTCTCTTGTGTTAACCCTAATACAAAGTTTCTTTGCTTGACTCACTCTAAGGTTTTGTGATCATAATATGTATGCAATCTAAACCACAGTATTACAAGCCTTATGAATCCCTCAAGCAACTTCTTATCTTCAAACAACCATAGAATTCCATTTCTATAGACTTTATCAAGAAACTCCTATCATTCTCTAGGTTTGATACTATTTTGGTCATAGTTGACTAGCTCAATAAGTAGGCAATTTTTATCTCTGCCCATGATACCATCATGTTTGTTCATTCTTTATGTGTTTTTCCCTATGTTATCTCTGACAGAAGTTTGGAGTTTGTGTTAAACTTTTTCCATTCTTTAGGCACTGCTCTAAACATGTGACTTCACTTCACTTTAGGCTATTATCCTGAAGGTAATGTACAAACTGAACCATACCCTTGAGCAATACCCCATGTATACTGTAATTACCAGCAAGGTAACTGTTCTGAGCTCCTATTACTTGTGAAGTTTTCTTACAATAATACTCTAGGTACTATTACTAGTGTTTCTCTATTCTTTGCTAATAAGAGATATCATTTGAACATTACCATTCACTCTGAACACAATATTGCTTCTTCATAAGCCTATGACTTTTCTGTAGACCTCGATGAATTACAAAGTATCCTTAAAGCTGATATCTATAGCTCAATAGTGTTATTAAAAACCTACTGATATACAATGTTCTTTCATATCTGATTTCAAAGTAAGTGATAAAGTCTTTGTCAAGGCTCAGTACTTCAAAACTACTTGGTTCTTAAAAAAGCTCTCTAAAAAATATCTTAGACTCTATGAAATCATTTTCCAGCCTAGTATACTATTATTTACTCTTTGTCTTCCAAAGTCTATATGCTCTGTTTATCCAGTTTTCCATGTGTCTATGCTCAAACCTGCTATGTCCAATTATTTTCCTGAGAGAACACAATTAGCTTCTGTACTGATCATAATTGATAGGGAACCTGAGTATGAAATCTCTCAGATAGTGAACTCTGAAATTGATTGCTGATAGGCATGCTGTCAAGTTCACAAACAGTGGACTTAGTTTTTCTTTATTTTATTCTCATTTTCATTTTATTTTCAATATATTTCCTTACTTTTCTATTTTTAGAACATAGGGTTAGGGTTAGTGATGGTTATAAGTCACAAGATGCATGGAACAAGATAGAAGGTTCTAGAATAAATGATATCATATAACATGGATACTACATGTTGACCTCATGTTCTATATATGGTCATTTAGGGTAGGGTGTGCAGTAGTAAGGATGGACCATTGGTAGTAGTATATAAGGTAGAATATATTGTAAAGGGATCTCCATCGAGTTCTCTTGTGTCACTCCTATACAAGAGTTATTCTTTGTTCAACCCTTAGAACTTAAGTCTATAACATATGCAAGCTCCTACACAAGATAATCTGGCTAGAGTATAAAGACACCAAAGATGAATCTGAGTAGATCACTACATCTGAGCTTACTCATACTGCTGACTTGGTATCTGATTTTCATATCACATATCTCACTAAGCCTGGTCCACTTTTGTTGTTCTGATCACACTGGTACATGTTGTCTTTGGCCTCTACATAATTTCAATGGGAATTATGATTTTTTTTCTTAGTATATTCTGTCTGTTTTTAACTTAACCTTAGCTTCCATACACATTTCACAGGGTTTTTCTTTTTCTTTTCAAATTTTCGGACTTTGATTCTATTTATATCCTCTAACTATCTCATAATTTTCTTACTCACACAATTACAGAAAGAAAGAAAATCTCATTGATAGAAACAAAAAAAAACAAAACCAGAATTCTAACAGGAGACTGACAACAAGATTCCTTCCAACACCTTTCTTTGATTCTCCTTGAGTTCTTCTTCAAACCATTTTTCATTTCCATTCTCTTCCTCATCTTTCTTGTTACTACCCTGCAAATTCTTCTTAAAACCTTATCTCTGATTGACTGTGGCTTTCTTCAAGTTTGAGAATGTCATTGATATTCCCAAACAAAGCCTAAGCATAAGTTTACCCATTTTTTTATCAGAATGATTAAGAAAACTTTTATTCTTATTGTGGTATTTTAGTTTACTAAGTTTCTCCTTGGAAGATCTAGAAGAAACTAAAGGGGAAAGGAGATCTGAAAATTTGACAGAATCTGGTGTTGGTGTTTTCTTGGAATTATTGTTGGTTTTGTTGATATTGACATTCTTTCTGAACTATGATAAAACTTTGTTGTGAAATGAAATATTAATACTATATATTTTTAACTTGTTCTATTTATTACTATAGATGGCTGACAAAAAGGCTCATGCTGCCTGACTGAAACCTAAAGAACAGAGAATGTCTTGTCATAATACGCATAAGAACTAATATTTTTCTTTTTCTTTTATCTATTTTTCTTGATTTTATATTTTTTTCTTTTTTTTTTATGAATGATGAAGAGGCACATGACACTGTGGTCACATAACATGTCACATGATGTGATGTCATAAAGGCCTAGAATAGACTAGAGTGGGCTGAAGCAGTCTAGATGGATAACATTAAGAAGCATGTTAACTGCATGGCTACCTCATAGTGTATATATGGTGCACTCATGGACAATGCATGAACTTGAGAGTAGGGTAATAATTAAGTAGCATGGACCATGTGTAACTTATATAAATAGAGTAGCAATTCAATAGAGACTCCTTGTCGAGTTCTCTTGTAATCTCTACATCGATAGCCTACTGAGAGCTTTACTTGCTTGTGTGATTATTGGACTTTGTGTCTAGTGGTTGTCACAACATGTCTTGCTCCCTGCAGTTCTTGAGATGCCTCTTATATATGAATAAGGCAATATAATATAGAAATAATCTGATATTCTGCAAGTTATCAGGATTTTTCTCTATTGTTTCAAATAAGGAGATTGGATTGAAATGGCTATCCTATGAATCAGGATTGGCTGGTTATGAACTCAAATAAGGAATAGAAGTTGTGTCAAGACCATGAGATTAATTTGTACTGGTGTTATTGTTAGTGTTACTCAATATATGTAGAGGTTGTGTTATTTGTACTATTGGCCCCTACTTGGTTATTGGACACCCCTTCATTAAGAAATTGGTATGATAATTGAACATCTTTAGATTCCACTTAGTCATCCCAGTATAATTTCTTGTTTTGTACCTCCAATTTGTCTACATAAAGTTGAGATGATAAATCTGAGTGAGTTGATGATTCTCTTGACAAGTTCAGGCTCAATGCAATGGATCTACCTCTCAGCATATTCATGTTGACATCTTTAGAGACTGTGCTAATCTACATTGAGTAGGATATAGCTGAATTAAAAAGAAGAGTGTTTATATTTATAATTTCTCTATTAAGTGCTACTATACAAGATGATGGTAAGAAAGAGAGAAGCAATAATGCTCAGTGGTCAAGGTAAAAGATGTTAAAATAAACAGTTTGAAGCTAATAAAATCATGAATGTTATAACTATACTATAAGGTAATATCAAAATGACATTAGGCTCAGTTGGTTGTGGACTATGCAACTATGGAGTATCAAGGGTAAAATCATAATAGGAATATGAGTCTGAGAAGAAATATCAAAACAGATCATATATAAGCTTAAATTGTCCAAAAACTAGTTTCATTACAAGGCAAATGTTTTCCAGCAAACATTTGCAAGAAGAAGATGAAGCATTGACAATCATACCTACAGATAAAATCAATCAATTATCATATTTCTTGGAATTATCTTAAAGAGATAGTAAGTGATGCTAAATATATTACTAACCATTGTCAATATAGCAAATTCTTACATTAATCTTGACTATTGGCCATTATATTTCAAGAAGTCATCATCAATTATTATTCCTATTGGCTAAGGCATGATATTACAAAGACAATCTATTATATTTCTCTCTATTTTACACTTTTATTACAGATTACTTTGATTTTATCTGGTTCACAGTCTAACAGACTACTGAACAATGCTGAGACCAACTATACAGTTCTACTAATGCTTGAACTAGAACTGTATAGTTCACACTGTACTGATATTACTGATAAAGGACTCTAGTGTAGAATAACAAATCTCAGCTGTTCACATATATTTGTATTGGACTAAGATGAGTTTACTGGACTTGATTATTATAAAACCTAGGTTAACAGTAGTACTTAGTACTTGCTTCTAATAATTTCAAAGTCCAATAAACCATCATATGACACTCCCTAAGACATTTAGTTTTATTATTCTCCTTAGTATACCAGGAAAGTTAATTGAGAAAGTAATAAGTAGTAGGCTACAAAGCCATTCTATAGCTTCAAAATTTATTTATCCAAACTAAATGGAAGCCATTAGACAACAATGTACAACTAATGCCAGCATTTACCTAACCTATTTCATATAAGCAGGATAGATGAAAGGACTTTATACAAGCACTCTAGTATTTGATATTACACAATTTTTCCCTTCCTTAAACTATCAACTTCTTTCAATAATTTTAAACAAAGTAGGCTTTGATCCTAAAATTTCCCAATTTTTCTCCAGTTATTTAATTAACAGACAGACTCAATACATATGAAATTATTTTGTATTATTATCAGGTACAGTTTATACCAGAAGACAAAAGCCCATAGGGTTAGCTTGAGAATGCATAGAGTATGGAAACTCTATGTAATAAGCTTAGTGATGTGAACTTGTCAGAATGATCTTTGCTTCAGCTTATGTACTATACTATCTGTTTGCTGCATGATTGTAACTTCAGATGAGTAAATGAAGTCTGAGATAGAAGTAAGTACTGATTTGATGTGTTACTGCTGAACACTAGAAATTGAGTTCAATAGAAGTTATCTTTGTCAATCATCAGACTAGCAAATTACAATGCAACTACTAGTCTTATATACAAGTCAGAAATATAAGAGATATACACTTTAAGTCATTGTCTTTGATCATCATTCCTAAGCCTAATAAGGTGTTTTATGACTCTCCTGGGTCTTTTTGTTCTATTATCCTCTTAAACATGTTGGAAGAGCTATTGAAAAGATTATTGGTGAAAAACTTCAATTTCAATTGATATCAAAAAACTTTGTTCATCCTAATCAACTTGGAGAACTCAAACAGCACTTGACCATGGATACAGGTGTTTTTCTTACTTACCTTATTCATTCAGGTTGGGTTAAAAATCTACAAATGAGTACACTGGCCCTTGATATCATCCAGTTTTCCTATCACTCAACTACTAGCTTTTTCCTCTTATTCTGGACAAAGCTGGTTTTGATCCAAAAATATCTTTATTCTTTTCTGACTATCTAGTTAGTATGAAAACATAATATTTATAAAACAACTTTGTTTTACTATTTTTCAATATTAATGTAGATGTAAGACAAGGTTTCACTTTGTTGCCAATTCTTTCTGCACTTTATCTTTCACCTATTTTTCATATTTTTGGAAAAAGAGCTAAAAGTCTAAAAATTCCTGTCTTATTTCTATCTTTTGTAGATGATGGACCTTTTATTTCTCAGAAGAAATTTGAAAAAATGAATTCTTATCTTTTTTGTAGTTATAATGTTATTTCTTTCTTACTTAAACAATTTGGACTCATCATAGAATATGGAAAATCTGAAATATTTCATTTTTCCAGATCATATGGTCTCTTCAACCCTTCTCTGCTAGATCTTAGTTATCTCAGAGGTCTCATACTTCACCTCAAAGAAACTTGGTAATACTTTGGTTTTATTTTCAACAGAAAGCTTTTGTTTTGACAATATGTTAAATTTTATTCAAAAAAAGCTATGTCAGCAGTCAAGTGCATAAAAATGCTTAGGAACTTCACTTATGGGTTACTCTCTTATCAAAAATATCTTCTATATAAAATATGTATTTTCCCTATTGCTCTTTACAAATTTCCTCTCTAGTACTTCAACAAAGCACTACTTGTATACCCTCTCAAAGAGCTTAGAAAAATACAATAAAAAGCTGCTTTGTAGATTTTAGGTGCTTTCATACCTCTCCCATGTTGGGAATCAAAGCCATTACTGGCTTAATTTCCATTCATCTACACCTTCAGAAACTTGGTGGATGACAACAACTTAGAACATCCACTCTTCTGAACAATCATGCTATCAAGTTTCTTCTTGAAAGCAGATACAATAATAACTTTCATCATCATTATTTATTGTCAGAAAATATGACTTCCAAACAACAATTAAAAATCAAGAGTTCTGTTGTAAACACCAACAATTGTCTCAATGGTATTTTTCCTGCATTTGATTTTCTCAAAGTGAATTTTCTTCTAGTTCTAGATTGGCTGATACTTTTTCAAGTTGATATTCCTTTTATCAAGCAAATTGTAAAGATAAAGAGAGCAAGGCCACTCATTTTTGTAACCTTGACAGCATTGTTTTCAATGTATCATTCAATCCAAGTTCAGTCATTGCCATTTCAGATACCAGTATCAAAAATAATATTACCACATCCATTCTGCATGTTCATTCATATTTGAATTTTATTAAGAAAACATTGCATCAGACTATTGGCATCACTTCTATAGAAGCTGAACTTTTTGTTATCAGGTATGGAATAAACCAAGCTATCCAAATTCCAGAGGTCTCTCACATCATTGTCATCAGTAATGCTATTCATGTATCATATTGAATTTTTGATTCAACTGTTCATTCCTATCAACAACAATTAATTGCCATATTGAAAGACCATAGATGCTTCTTCAACAAGCATACCTCAAACTCTATCAAATTCTGGGAATGTCTAAGTAGCAGCAAATAGCCCCTTCATTCAATGGTTGATAAAGAAAAAAAGGAATTCAACCTTACACCATTATTTCCATGCAAAACATCTTGGGATTTTGACAAAAAGAATGAATGCAATAACATTATCAAAGATTGGCATATGACTTTTCAAACATCTGATTTCAAAGGTAAACATTTTCTCAATCTTTTAGATAATGAACTCCTTCCTATTGAACCTTTGTACATCAAAAGAGGTCCATGGATCAGACACTTCAGGCATTCAAATTCATTATACACAAGAGCTACAAGAGCTATTACTAACCATGCTCCAATAGGAGAATACTGTCTTTGTTTCTTCCCTAATGAAGACTTTAGTTGCCCATGTGGAAATTATCCAATAGAATCAAGATGCCACATCCTACATGACTGCAGGAGATTCAACAATTATCGGAACCTGATGAGGGATACAATTAGTCAGTTTGTTTCCTTCCTTGAATTCAACCTGAATGCCTTCACCAAAGGAGAAGGCATGTAAATTACATAACAGAGTGGCCTCTCTGCTTTTTTATCATTCCTGTTTTCATCTCTTCTCTTTTTCTTTGTCTTTTTCTTTTACATTTCTCTGTTGTCTCTTTCCTATGTAAAGTAGTTATGAAGTAGCTACCACAGTCTGCCTACATGCTCCATGTAATAAATTGTTGATTTTTTTTTAAAAAAAGAGCCTAACACCAAGCCTAATATATCGTGACAATTTCCTGGTCCGATGAAATTTTTTCACTCAATTCTATGCCTTGAGATTTGTATGAGATTAAGATGATATCATGTACATGAAACAGCTTTAGTTTGAGACTAGTAAAGACAAGAGAAGAATAATTACTCAA
>Ga0157359_1000807_pt1 | contig 12023 bp, 8 predicted proteins | sample AttcapACBM3_FD_111482 | JGI IMG/M metagenome (GOLD analysis project Ga0157359, IMG submission 111482) | Fungus gardens microbial communities from leaf cutter ant in Botucatu, State of São Paulo, Brazil - Atta capiguara ACBM3 | ecosystem: Host-associated > Fungi > Mycelium > Unclassified ...
CTTATATACTAGGCTGATAGTCTATGTTATACTAAATTTAGCCTACTCCAAAGAGTATGTGTTATTTATAAAGTCAATATATAGCAAATATGTTATATGATATTATTATTCTGAAACCTTCTATATCCTTCTATATGATATGTGATCATATAATATTATGTTAATCTCTAATTCTAAGTCCAAAAATAAGAAAATAAATAGAAAATAAAATGAAAATAAATAAAAAAAGTGAAAATAAATAAATTCTATTGTTTTTAACTCTGGTATCCCTCCTGTTATATAATCAGATGCATCTACTTCTATTCTTATCTTCTTGTCTAGATCTAATGTTACTAGAATTAGTTCTGTGGTAAAATTTTTCTTTAATGTCTTAAATAATTTCTCTTGTTTTATCTCTTACTCCTACTTCTGTTTCTTTTTCATCAAATTGTGCAACAGTCTTACTATCTTTGCAAAATCCTTGATAAATCTTCTATAATAATTAGCTAGCTTCCAAAAACTTCTGTATCTTCTTAACTAATTTAAATACTAGCCAATTCAATACCACTTTCACTTTTTCTTCTTTTATCTTTATCTCTTTTAGTTTTATCACTACTTCTAAAAAGTTCACTTTTCTAACCTTTTACTTACATTTTTCTAATTTTATATACAAATTATTTTCTTTCATTCTTCTCAATATTTTCTCTACCAATTCTTTTCTCACTTTCTGTTCTTATTATTACATCATCAATAAAACTTTCTATATTTCTTGTATTAATCAAATCTCTTAATAGCTTATTCATTATAGCCTGAAATGTAGTTGGAGAATTTATCAAGCCAAAAAAAATAACTATAAGTTCAAATAACCCTTCTTGTTATGGTATGCTTAGACTCTTATATTTTATTTTGATTTTATTTTTCTTGATTTTATTTTTCTTTTTTTCTTTTGATTTCTTAGATAATGAAGAGGCATGTGATTACAGTTATATAATGTATCATATGACATTATGTTATAGGCTTAGAATATAAGAAAAGATACTGAAAAGATAACATTAAGATATATGTTTAAAGCATATTTATCTTATAGTATACATATAGTATATTGATAGTTGATGTATAGATATTAGAGTAGAGTTATCTATCATTAGCATGGACTATATACTAGTAGTATAGATAAGATAGCAATATATTAGAAACTTCTTGCTGAGTTCTTTTGTGATCTCTATAAGACTTTTGTTTTATAAGACTACTTAGTATGCTATTGACTGTCTTGATTAGTGGTTGTCATAACACTTCTAGTATTGTCAAGACTACTTTCTACTTATCTTCTTTTTTTATCCTTATATTATTGTATTTCTACCTTAAATCCAACTTTGTAAATATTTTCTTGGTTCCAATATTCTTGATAATATCTGAAATAAGTGGTAACAGATAGTTATCCTCCACTGTTCACTCATTAAGATACTGATAGTTTTGTACTATCCTCTTTTTCATTCTTCTTTCTTACAAAGAATGCCAGTGCAGTCTGTGGTGACTTTGACAATCTAATATATCTCTTTCTTGTCTGCTTTTATATAAACTTTTTTACTTTTTTACTTTCTTCTCTAAACAAGAGATAAATTTTCCCTTTCCTTAGTATAAACCTCTTCTTTAATCTATTATGTAATCTTATATCTTTCTTGTTGGCATTCTCTCACTTACTTTCTTTCACTTGTAAAATTGTTTGAGAACTAACTTCTTTGCTTCCTCCTCTGACCTTGTTATTTCTTCATCATCATTCCAAATCTTCTACTCTTTTGCCACTTTCTTTATTTCTATTGTTTTTTTTATCTGCTTTTTCTTTCTTGCTTTTCTTTTTTTGTTTCTTTTTGTTTTTGTTTTTGCTATTCTGATTTTCCTTACTTTGGCCTCTACTGTTTTCCACACTTCTCTAGATATCTTGTTATTTTCACCTCTTTAGTTTTCCAATTGATCTCAGAATTGTAATAGGAAAGCCATAATATTTCCAAGATTACATTCTACTTCTGATCTCTAATTATATCTATCTCTACTCTCTCTTTATGTCCTTAAGAATAAATATTTATTTTTACAGTATATTCTATTGGCCTTTTCTTATTAAATGTTCCATTTACATTTCTTATATAGATAGGTTTTTCAATCTTTTTCAATTTAAATCCTGTTATGAACTTAAATCCTTTGAGTTAGATAAAAGCACAACTCTTATATTAGAGTAATACAAGAGAACTCAATAGAGAGCTCTTTACAAAATAGTCTATTTTATATACTCCTACAGATAGTCCATGCTAGGTACTGTGCATCCTACCCTAAATAACCATGTGTCAAGCATAAGGCCAACATGTAGTGTTCATGTTGTATGATATTATTTTGTTCCAGAATCTTCTACTCCCTTTTCTCAAGTTTTGTGATCAATATTGTGATGATACCATCAGATGTGACAGATGTGACAGTGTGACAGATCTCAACTACCCCTAACCCTAGAGTTCTAAAAATAGAAAAATAAAAATAAATTGAAAATAAAATAAAAATAAGAAAGACAATAAAAGGAAACTAAGTCCACTTTTTGCAATCTTGACAAATCTCTTCTTTCTTGCAAACTTAAAACTCATTATCAAACATATCATCCTACTATCTAACAAAGTCTTTACCATAATTCCCTTCTGCATATATATTTTTTTAAATTTTATCTTCTATTACAATTCAAGACTTATAGAGTAAATTTAAGAAAAAAACCTTATATTAAGGTTAATACAAGAGAACTCAATAGAGTTTCAAGTACAAAATATCTACCTTATATACACTGGACTGATGATTCATGCTACACTAAACCTAGCCTACTTTAAAAAGTATATATACTACATATTGTTAATATATAGTAGAATATTATTATTTTAAAATCTTTTATAACTTTCTATATAATGTATGATTGTGTAACCATGACTGTAACTATATCATGTGACTTGTAACAGATGTGTGATAGTTTGCAACAGTTACTCTAATACCTAATCCTAAGTTCAAAATTAAAAATAAATTAAAATAAGAAATAAAATGAAAATAAATAAAGTTTACTATCTTTAACTCTAACAAAGTAGTTTTATAACTATTATATAGTTCATGCTAATAATAAATAGTCTTATTCTAATATCTATACTTTTGATATTATACTTTCAGTCTCTTTTTCTATATTCTAAGTTTATGATATAATGTTATATAATATGTCATGTAACTGTGGTCACATATCTCTTATTATCCAAAAAAGAAAAAAAAATCAAATTAAGGAAAATAAATAAAAATAAAAATAAAATCCAAAAGTTTAAGTATATTATAATACTTTTCTCAACTTATAGCCTATTTGCCACTTTGCTTTTATATAGTAAGCTTTAAACACATTCAGTGTAGTATCAGCTGATTTTTCATTTAAAAAAGTTATAATATAATAAAATAAGAAACCATTAGTGATTATTATAAAGTAGTATATATCTTTTGCTAAATGAACTGATAGGTTGGTTATGTAATATTGTCACAACTACATCTTTACTAGTAAATTTTATATACAAGCATTTTTTGATATAAATTTGAAAATAAATATTAGGTTTAAGTATAGATTTAGAATATATAGAACATTATTAAGATTAACTTTATATTTGGTTCTATTTATCTCTGTTAAAAACTCAACTAAATCTTTTTCAAATATAAATATAGTAAAGATAAAGTCTCTGTTAGTAAAAATTCTAGTTTTTAGTAAGTTGTATGAGATATATAATATAAATAGTATTTTTTTTGCAAAGTAATAGTCATTTGCTTCTAAGTCAATCAAGGTAAGGATACTATTTAGTGTATTTGTATTAGCTCAAAATACAATTGGCTTATCAGACAGCTATATTCTGGATATATGCTTCTTTATCTCTCTACTTATTCTCTGCTTAAATATGTTTACTAGAGTTGAAGGTAGATGCTATATTAGAAACAAGATTTGGAAATAGTAACTATAGTTTGGATATTTTAATATGTGTATCTCTTATAGTCATGAGTACAAAGACTTACTAATTGTTATCATTTATAGTTATAGTACTATTAGCAAATATATATTTGCTGATAGTATATCTTTAAACCTATTTTGTTAAGTATCAGTAGTACTTTTCTTTACTCTTTTTCTCTTTCCAAAGCTAGGTGGAAACTGTTCCTTCTTGCTACTACTAAGCCAAAACAAACATTAATAGTATATCTATCCTAAATATAATTAAAATTATTATAGATAAGTTAGCTTTTATTCTTATATTTTGGGATAAATACTTGTAAAATAGTAATACTCTATATAGGATTGGTGACATAATCATGACTAATACAGAGTTACCAGACTTCTAGTTAGAATATTACTTGAGTTGATAACTACTTTTAATAAAGTGTTACAACTGTAGGGTTTTATAAATATAGTAAAGAGTTAGAAATAATAGTTTTAAAACTAATATCAGAGATTGTGGTACTAAAAGTGTTTTTATATGCCCATTTATTTTACATAATGGTAATGTGATTTGGAAAATTGTTTAAGTAAGTTATGTTATGTAATTCTTATTCAATATTTTGTTATGCTATATCTGAGGTAGTTTCATATTCACTTTTGTATGATTTCTAGGCATCTACTATAGTAATAGCAATATTAATGTCTAGACTCTCCATCTATATATTTCAAATCTTTTATTCTGTAAATAATGGATTAGATAAGTTCTATGATGTTTTATTAGATAGTAGTGGGACTGATGTTGTACTTGGTTATGTATTACTAAGAGTAGTTGTAGTAATAGTAGGTGATATTGGTACTTTTGAATACTTAATAGTTCTATTCAAGTATCCAAAGATACTTTTCATTTTAGTAATAAACTTGTTTTATACTATCTAGTTTGTTTTGTCATATTTGTCTTTATTAGAAAATATTAGTGGTGAACTCTCTCTAATAATTGATATAGTATAAATGTTTATATATGTGAGTAATATAGTTCTTATAAGTGTTCACAGCTCAGATATTATGATTCAAGACTTAGAGTTTAGCTAAGAAAAGAATTTTGTATAGAATTTATATAAGAAAACTTAATAGAGTTCCTAGTATAAAATGTCTATTTTATATACACTAGCTAATTAGTTTGTGTAAAACCTTATCTAACTTATCTTAAAGACCATACATTATATCTAAGATTAACATATAGTAAACATATTATATAATGTTATTGTTCTAAAATCTTCTATGCCCTTTTATATAACAGATATGTAATATAATGTCATATTGTGTGACAGTCATATGTGATGTCATACTAATATCTAATCTTAAGTTCAAAATAAGAAAATAAATAAAAATAAAAAAAGAAAAAGAAAAAAGAAAAACAAAGTCTACTATCTTCAACTCTGATATTACTCCCTTTTAAGATTTCTTCTTATTATATGCCAAGTCTACCCATCTGGAAAATACATTTTTGTGGTGGTACTACTTCTCAATATCTAACTTATAAGCCTGCTTTTCATAGCAGCCATCTTTCTTGCAACATACTTGGACTTTTTTTTCTTATCTAAAGTTGCAACCACATAGCAGATAGTACAACATATAAGCTGAAGTTAAGGTTGTTCTACAAGTCTGCATATCTCTGAGTCCACTTTGTAGACTTCCACCCCAGGTGTAAACCACATAATATCTTTATTATATACTTCTTTGATAATTCTCATCTTTTAAAGTTTCTTTCCTTTGCCATGTCCAACTTCTCTTATTGTCTTGCTTTTGCATTCAATCTTACTTCAAACTCTACTGCTGCTTCTTTTGTATTTTCTAAGTTCTCCTCTTTTTTTCATATATTATATTTCACTATAAATTCCTTTACTACACCAAGTAATTTACAACTCCCCTTTTATATAATATTTTTCTATCTTCTATTCTTTAACTCCATCTATCTCAACTAATTTTACTTCTTTTACTTTTTGTTTCTCTACTTGCTCTCTATATCTTATTACTCAACTAACATTTATAGTTAGATGAATTCTTATTAAAGTTAGTGATTGTAATTTGACTACATTGGTAGATACTATCTTGTTAATGATATATGGACTAACATATTAATCTACTAATCTCTTTGCTAGTTTTTCTTTAAACACTAAGTCTTTTGTGTTTAATCTCATTTTATTTTCCTTTTTTACTCTTCAACTTCTTTTCTCCTCTTATCTGTTTGTTGCTTTATTTCCTTCTATGCTTTTTTAACTCTACTCTAGCTTCCTCTTATACCTTCTTTATTCTTTCCACAAATTATATTGTATTTTCTATCTTTTCCTTTTTTCTAATATCTGCCTCCATTCTTAACTCTTTTTTATAATTCACCATAAATAAAGACATCTTAGTTACTGAATATACCTTGTTGTTTACTACAAACTCTACCATCATTAACCATTCAGGCCAATTCTTTTTTCTATAATTCACAAAGAACCAAAGATATTATTTTAATTTGTTCATCTATTTGTGGATAGAAAGATATCAATAACTTTATTTCAATATTCTATTCAGCTTTTTTGTTAACTCTGCTGCAAACTGGAATCTTCTATTTGAAATTATATATTCCAGCAATCTATGCAACTTCTATATATTATTTCTGAACAATCATGCTAACCTCTCTGCTAAAATTCCTTTTATTATTGCTACAAAATGCACTATCTCAGACAACCTATTGCAAACTACTAAGATTGTATTTTTCCCTGCTACTAATAACAACTTTATAATAAAATCTACTATTAGATATGTCCATAGTTTCTCTGATATTTATTTTGCTATCAGTTTCTATACCAGTACTTCTATACTTTGAGAATTAAAGATAGTAAACTTGTTTCTTCTCTATTTCTCTTCTCTTATTTAAGTTCTCATTTTTTTTAATACTCTTATTTCTTTTATTTTCTTATTTTGAACTTAGTAAAGAAGAAATAATGTGATGTCATGTGTGACTGTCACAATAATCACAGTAATGTGACAAGATATGACAAATGTTACAGACTAATCATACATATTATAGTTACAGTCACCACATCATGTGATATGTTAGGAAGATAATATTATATATTATATAAGATAATAATTTTTATCTATATAACTTATAATATAGAGTAGACTAGATGTAGGTGTATACAAACCATACACTAGAGATATATAAAGTAGAAATATCTATACTAGGAGCTCTATAAACAATACAAGTTTCTTCTTTTGACTAAACTCTTAGTCTTAAGTTATAATATATATAGTTCTTTATCCTTTAGCACATATTGCATTTATCTACATACTTTCCCACATCTTTCATCACTTCTAGCTACCAATGATTTCTTGTTACCAACTCTGTTATCCTTTATCTACTTCTATGTCCTGCTATTAGTATACCATGATGTAACTAAATGATCTCTATCCATAACTCCTTATTTTTTAATACATAAACCTAAAATATTCCAAATTCTTATAGTCTGTTCAAACCTTGAACTTGAATTTTACACCCTCTAATAGATACTTCCAGTTTTCCAGTCCTCTAATTACTGTCAACATCTCTTTATTATAAATCTCATAATTCTTCTCTGTTTTATTGAGAGATTTTGAGAGATAAGCTACTAGTCTTTGTTGTCTATCTTCACATTCCATAGATAATACCTCTTCTATTATATAATCCAATACATCAACTTTCATTCTCTTTCTTAAAATCTAAGTCTGGTGCTACTAAAACTGGTTCTTTTGTAAATCTCTTCTTTAACTTTTTGAACACCTTCTCCTGTTTCTCTGTCTAATTCCACTTCCAATCATTCCTTACCAAGTTATGCAAATCTTTAATGAACTACTGATAATAATTAGCTAGTTTTAAAAACTTCTGTATATTCTTGACTTTTTTTGGAGTTGGCCAATTCAACACTCTTTTTACCTTTTCTTCTTCTATCTTAATCTTTCTCAGTCCAATTACTACTTCTTAAAATCTTACTTTCCTCACCTTTTACTTGTATTTTTTTGGTTTCACATTCTCTGCCAACCTTCTTACTACCTCTTCTACTATTTCTCTATATTCCTCTTCTTTCTTTATTCTTACTATAACATTATCAATAAAACTTACTACTTCTCTAGCATTGATCAAGTCTTGTAAGATCTTATTTATCATTATTTGAAATGTTGCTGAAGAGTTTGTAAGCCCAAAAAATATTACTATAGGTTAAAAAAACCCTTCTAAAGTTATAAATACCACCTTTCACTCATTTTCTTTCTTTATTTATATATTATTGTAACTCTAGTATAAATCTAATTTAGTAAATACTTTTTTGTACCAATATTTTCTACAATATCCAAAATAAGAGACAAAGGATGATTGTTTTTTTACAGCTGATTTATTTAAATACCTATAGTCTTGTATTATACATTTCTTACTACTTTTTTTTTCTATAAAAACACTAGTACTATTTGAGGTAACTTTGAAAGTCTGATATACTCTTTTCTCAATTGTGTTGTGGCAACCACTTATCACAAGGACAAATGATCACATAAGCAGTAAATCTCTTAAGGTAGATATTAAGTGGAAAGTTTACAAGAAAACTCGACAAGGAGCCTCTTCTTAATTAGAGTTCTATTTATACAAAGTATACATGGTCCATGCTACTAATAATTATGCCTGCCCTTATATCCATGTTACAACCTCATGTCTGCCTCATTTCCTACTCAAGGCTACCATGTTATATATATATGCTCTGATGTCATCTTCTAGATCTTTCCATCATGTTCTAGGCTTATGATGTCACATCATGTGACTGCAGTGTCACATACCTCTTCATCATCCAAAATAAAATTGAAAGAAAAGAGAAAAGAAAATCAATATAAAATCAGAAAAATAAAATAAAAGAAAAATAGAATTGTTAGTGTTTAAGCATCCCATAACAAATTGTTCCTTAATGAACTTACACACCTCTTCTCTCTCTTTTCTTGACAATAGATACACTTTTTCCTTCCTTAGTATAAATTTTTTCTTTATCTCTATTATATGATCTTATATTTTCTTTGTCAGCTTCTTCTTACTTGCTGTCTTTCTAAAGATATAGATCTATTTATAGAACTTTAAAGACACCAATTTCTTAGCTTCTTCTTTTAACTTTACCACTTTCTTCTTTTTATCTCAAATCTTTTATTTTTCTACTATTTTTTTCACTTTTATCATTTTCTTCTTTTTTAGTTTTTTCTTTTTTCTCTTTCTTCTGCTCCTTCTCTTCTTTTTTTTCTTTATCTTTCTACTTTTACCACCATAGCTTTCTCTACTTTGATCTTTACTATTTTTCATACTTATCTGGACATCTCATCATCTTTACTTCTTTTATCCTCCAGTCAATCTCAGAATTGTAGTAAGCTAGCCATAGTATTCTCAAAATTACACTTCACTTCTGATCATTGATTATGTCAATCTCTATTCTTTCTCTGTATTTCTAGTAATGAATATATATACTTTCTAATATATCCTTATTCAAGTTGTAATAAAATATATTATTCATTACTTTACTAAACATTATAGACTTATTTGTAAAAGAGCTTAATTGAAGATTATTAGACTTTTATTCTCTTTTAAATTATAATTATTTTTCTGGTAGCTAATTTGCCTTCCTTACCTAATTATTCTCTAATTCCTACAATATTTCATAATATGTCCAAAATTTTTACAATTATAGTAGTTCTTTCTTTTATCCATATCTATAGCATATAGGTTCTGCCTAGATGCAAATCTTACCTACTATTATTGTGGGTTTACTACTACTGTATTTATTCTCTTTACTCTCTCTATTAGAGCAAGCCTTACCAGCACCTACTAAATCTCTTACTTTCTGAGCCAAACTTGGGGTTAATACAATTGTTGTCTTTGTATTCCTCTAGCATTTACTGATATGTTCATCCTTGATGCTGGATTTCCAGTTTCTTTTCTTTTTCTTAACTTCTTCTCTTCTCTCCTACTCTTTCTCCAATATCTATCTAAATTTGTTGCTCTCTTATACTACTATTTAATACTTTTGGAAAGACATTTTACTTCTATTAGCTTTCTTCAAATAAATTTCTCTCTTAAACTCCTTAATTAATAGTCTTCCTTCAAAACTGCTTCCTCTTGCTGTTTTTCTAAACTTCTAGATAAACTTCTTCATTGTCTTACTTTCCTACTTCATCTTCTTTAATTTTGCTACTTTTACTGATTCATCATTTCTATTTCTGAATTCTTGTTTCAAGTTGGTAAGAAATTCTCTTATTATTGAAAACTCTAAACTTTTGTTCTTCAGGTATATTTTTCTTCTAAATATTTGTTAATCCTCCTTATATATATGATAACACTTACTAAATTTATTTCTCTACTAAAGCATTTCTTATTTTCATTCTGATATATATTATGAAAAAGCCCAAAACCTTGCTTATATCCTTATTGAATGTTGGTGGCTTAGCTATGTTTATATTTGATCCAATATTAGATCTTGGAGTCACTACTTCTTCTTCTCTTTCTATTTCTCTTTTAGCTATCAATAATATTTGTAATATAACTATCTACTTCTGCTACTATCTTATCTGAAGTAAAATTTAATCTATATTGATAAAGTTATGATAACTCATGTTGTAGTATAAGAGTGAATTGATTAGTATGAATAATAATGAGAGTGATAGTTACTATGACTTAAAACTAATGTTACAACTAATGCTAATGTTATAATTGAAGACTCAAAGTTAAGAAACCTTGTATAAGATTTACATAAGAGAACTTGATGGAGTTTTTAAATACAATGTATCTTACTTATATACACTAAACTAATAGTCCATACTATATAAATCCTAGCTTATCCTAAAGACTATATAGATTATATACTGTTAATATATAATATTATCATTTTAAAACTTTCTATATATTTTTCTATATAACATATAATCATGTGACTGTATTATGTGACTTGTGATATCATACTAATTCTAACCCTAAGTTCAAAATCTAAAAATAAAATAAGAAAAAACTAAGTATTTAGTTAAAAGAAGGAACTTGTATTGTTTAGTATAAAAGAATTTAGTAAAGTTTCTAATACAAGTGTGTCTACTTTATATATCTCTAGTATATAGTTTGTATATACTTACATCTAGCTTGCTTTAAATATTATAAGTTATATAGATAAAAGTTATTATCTTATATAATATATGATATTATTCTTTTGATATGTTACATAATATTGTGACAGTAACAGTGACATTTGCTACAATCACACTTGATATTATATTATTCTTTCTTTACCAAGTTCAAAATAAAAGAGATAAAAGAATCAGAAAAATAGAAAGAACTTGAATAAGAGAAGAGAAACAATTCTACTATCTTTGATTCTGATAGTGGTGATATAGGAGATGATGATAATATATAAAGAAATAGAGTAGAGCTAATGCTAGCTTCTTTTTCAGACTTATACTCTGAACTTGACTTAATTTCTATAAATACTAGTGGATCTTTTTTAAATTCTATCTTGCTACAATTCAAGACTTAAAGTTGAATCAAAAAAGGAACCTTATGTAATTGAAGTTGAAGATAATAGACTTTATTTTTTTTTCTCATTTTTATTTTCTTATTTTGAACTTAGAGTTAGAAGTTAGCATAATGTCATATATAACTATTATATATCAAGTTATAAATTGTTAAGATTACAGAAAATAGACTTTGTTTCTTTTTATTTTATTTTTTATTTTTATTTTATTTTTTTATTTATTTTTCATCTTTTCTATTTTTAGAACTCTGGGGTGAAGGTTAGAAATGATCAGTCATATTAGTCACATCTGATAGTATGGTCATGATATTAATTATGGGACTTAAGAAAAGGAAATAGAATATTCTGGAACAAAATGACATTATACAACATGGACACCACATGTTAGCCTCATGCTTTACACATGGTCATTTAGGGTAGAGTGCACAGTAGTTAGCACAAACTATCTGTAAGAGTATATAAGGTAGACTATTTTGTAAAGAGCTCTCTATTGAGTTCTC
>Ga0157359_1000808_pt1 | contig 12010 bp, 11 predicted proteins | sample AttcapACBM3_FD_111482 | JGI IMG/M metagenome (GOLD analysis project Ga0157359, IMG submission 111482) | Fungus gardens microbial communities from leaf cutter ant in Botucatu, State of São Paulo, Brazil - Atta capiguara ACBM3 | ecosystem: Host-associated > Fungi > Mycelium > Unclassified ...
ACATATATTTTCAACAATATCTGTATTGCATCAAAGCTATGTATTATCAAGGTTTCACCCAAATTAGACATAGCTATCATATAGATTGATATTTGGGATTCTCAAAGTAGTATAGCTGCAAAGACACTAATTAATTGTTACTTCAATGTAGGAAGTTACATCACCACAGTATGAGGAGAAAATATAAATTTAGGAGTTTTTCAAGACAAAAACTGCTGAAAGTGGGGTCATACCACTTTTACATGTCAAGCTCAAGGGTTAAAATGTGTTAAATGTAATAGTCTGCATAAAACCAAATATTGCCACCATTTCACTTAATGCTGTAAAGTGAACTTCAAGATTAACCTACCATGACTTGAAACTAAACAAGGAGAACTATACTCTCATATCTTTAAATACTTAAACTACAAAGGAAATTACCAGGCTAACTCTACTTCATGTCCCTTCTGAAGACACTGCTTCAACAAGAAGTAGTACAGCAAGAAATATCAAGAAATCTAGGAGACCAGAAACAAATCAATTTGCTCAGCTATGAGTGGTAATCAAGCATAATCTTAGAAAATCTTTGTATCTTTTTACAAAATATCCAAAAAAACAAGACTCTTACCAATATTATCCTTGAAACTAAAAATAATTTCAATATATTATTCATCCAGAATCCTTCATGATCATTTATATATACCATATCTAATTCAAGTAGTAAGAAAGAAGTCAAAGTTGTAAGGGCTTCTAACCACCAGATCTAAATAACATTTTCCAAGTCTCCTAACAATAACTATGATTGTCAAGTTCACAAATAGTGGACTTAGTGTTTTCTCTATTTTACTTTTCATTTTTATTTTTTCATTCTGTTTTGTTTTCTGTTTTCTATTTTTAGAACAACTAGGGTTAGAACTGATTGGTCATGCTGTCACATCAGTCACAACCTAATGGCATAGTCATAAGACAGATCACAAGACTTGGGAGAATTTAGTAGAAAATTCGAGAATAAATGACATCATACAACATGGACACCACATGTTGGCCTCATGGACTACACATGGTTGTTTAGAGTAGGGTGCACAGTAGTTAGCATAGACCATCTGTAGGACTATATAAGATAGACTAGTTTGTAGAAGAGTTCTCTATCAAGTTCTCTTGTGTTACTTATATACAAGAGTTGTTCTTTTGTCCAACTCTAAGGACCTAAGTTCATAACAATGATCATCCAAGAGTAATCTTATATATCAATTCTTATCTTAGTCATCTTCAACTTTCTCTCAGAAAAGACTTATTTAATCACAGGAATATTAATTGTCTTTCTTTTTTCAATAACAGTACTATTTTCTTTATGTTGAATATTTTTTCAGATGATTAGCAGTCAGCTTTAAAGTATCTTAAGAATACTGAAGTCACTTTTTGAAATGTCCTCATCATAACTAGAGATTTTAATATTAGGAATAGTATTTGAGACCCTTCATACTCTTTTCATTCAGTACATAGTGACTTTCTTATTAATATTGCAGATTCATTTGATCTCTTTTTATCTCACCTTATCTAATAAGTACCTACCTAGTTTGCAGATAACTTAAACAATGCAAAATTAGTCATCAGTCTAATGTTTCTACATCTAAATTCAATTAAAATCAATAACCACATTATTCTTCCAGATTAGTGATATCTGTCTAATCATGCCCCTCTCAATGTCAACATCTACATATTAGAGGAATTCATATGCAATAAACAACATACCATCATTAAAAACAACAAAGAATAAAAGTTCATAATCAACATTATCAAGGACATTGGTAATATCAACACTTTGTCAATCTCTAATGAGAATTTTTTGGAAGCTATTATATAAGAGTACACCAAAATTTTGGAATCAAATTGGATTAAGTACTCTTATAATATCAACATCACCAAACAATCAAAGAATTGGTGGAACAAAGAATGTCAGATAAAACTAATCAACTACAGAACATCCAAAAATCTAAACAATTGGAAAAGTTTCAAAAACATTGTTAAGAAAACCAAGTGATTGTTCTTTGATAAGAAAATTCAAGAAATCACTTTAAAAAACCAAAGACCCTAAGATCTCATGAATTAGGTCAAGAAGCACAAGCTACCAGCTATCAAAGCAATCTATTTCAATGAATAGCCATACATCAAAATCAAAGATCTTTAGCAGGTATTGTACCAAATGTTTAACTCAGTACAAAATTAGCAAATCAATCTGGACTTCTTGGATGAACTTCCATCAAAACCAATCACGACATAGCCTCCTTTTTCTAAAGAGGAGTTCAGGACAGCTATTGACAAGTGTAATAACTTATCTATCCTAGGACCAGATCACATTTCCTGGAAACATCTCAAGGCTGTAGTTAAAGACAATAAGTGTCTTAGTAATATTGTCAATATTGCAAACATATGTATCAACCTAGGCCATTGGCCTACTTACTTCAAGATATCATTATCTATCATCATTCCCAAACCTAATAAGACAGCTTACAATTCACTGAAAACATTTAGATAAATAGTTCTTCTGAATATACTAGAAAAACTCATTAAGAAAGTAATTGGTGAAAGACTCCAATTTAAATCTATTTCCAAAGACTTCATTTATCCAAATTAATTTGAAGGTCTCAAACAACAACTGATCACAGATACAGATATTTTCCTTATACATTTGATTCATTTAGAGTGAGTCAAAAACCTTTAAATGAGTATGCTTGCCTTTGATATTACACAGTTCTTTTCCTTCCTTAACCACTAACTTCTTCCAAACATTTTGGACAAAGCTGGTTTCAATCCAAGAATTTTGTTACAATCTTAGACTTAGCTCAGGTTGCAACTTAGGCAAAGACCTGAGAAAGAGATAGAAGTATGTTCAATTGGTAAAGAATAAGAATACAGTATAGTATCTATGCTATATATATATACTAGCCATGAGGAAACAATGTGAAGTCCATGAAGTAAATGAGTCATCAAACATGAGGATTAAGCAAGATCATTGCACCTACTATATGAGGCACTGACTGAGACACTTATGGTACAGCCAATCATATCATCATTATCCTTGACCCTAGTTCATGCCATAACCAGGAGGCATTGATTATAACAATACTCCTGTTTTAGCATTCATGTCCTCATGAATCATATCAAGACCTCCAATTCTTCTACTATATATGTGGCCATAGTCTTCTTATTAGGACCAATAATTACTTGTTCTCAATTGTCAATGGCAATGAAGTATGGTTCATGGGGTGGACCTTCTTGAAACATTATGATTGGGTAACCATTTCTTGACATTTCAGTATTGTGCTTTTGGTCCATGAAAGCTATTGTGACTTCTTTCCAGAATTTGAAGTCTTGTTCATCTCTGGATTTAAATGACTGATAATATGGTGGTGGTTGGAAAATTCTTGTCTGTGTTAGTACTTGAACGAACTTCATATACTTGAAGAGATTATCAACTTTGTCTGTTATAAAACTAGATTGGGTTGTTGAAGATGTTGATGATTTGGAGGATGTTAATTTGGAGACCTCATAAGGCTTGATTAATATTACTTCTTTGTCTTTTATTCTTTCCTCCTCTTTCTTTATTTCTTCTTCTTTATATAGCTCCTGTATTTCCCAAATATTGTCATCCACATATGTATTTCCTCTTCCTTTGTATGCATCCAATTCATCTGCTAGCATTCATTGAATTTGAAACACTCGATTCTCCATATTGCTTTGAATTAGGTATCATAAGTCTTCTGATACCCCTATGATATTCATTGCATTGATGACTCAATTGTTGATGCTAGCTTTCAGGATTGAATCTTCCATCTCTGTGATTATTGTATTGGTTTCTGCTACAATCTTCATCATGTCTTTGACTTGTTTCTGCACATCAATCATCGCCTCCAGCCCTTTCAACATTTTGTGATATGTCTTTGTCCAGTCGTTCCTCTCATCCTTCATTATCCTAGCTTCATTCATATTATTGAGTTTTCTGGTAATATATGGGTTTGGGGAGGTAGGTATAGTTAAGTAGTTGTTGGTGGCTTGGTAAGACATATTGTTCAAGTATTGAATTTTGAGTTCTTGAAATGGGGTTTTACCCCTCTCTTTTATAGATTTCTACTTGAAATTCTTGTCTAATAGTCTTCAATTGCCCCTTTTGCATGAGGCAACCCTGTTTCCACAATCCATTGGTCATGCTTGTTTCCATAACCTTTCCAATGCACCAAATATTGAGTTCTCCGTCCCTTCTTTTGATGCTTTCTGATTTCTTCCACTTTATACTCTTCTTCCTCATTGATAATGTCTGGTGATGGTGTCAGTTCCACATGTTGACCCTTGTATTGTAGTTCTTTGCATCATGTTAATAGATCTTCATTGAACACATTGTGGATCATCTATTCTTCTGGAAGTTTAAGCTGAAATGCTCCTTGACCAATCGCCTTCAGAATTCTAAAAGGTCTGTATTGCTTCTGGTCCAGCTTCTTTGAGAGTCTGTTCAAATTAATATTCTTGGATTCCAACCATATATTATCTCCTTCCTTTAGTCCTTATGGGTTCTGCCTTTTCTTGTCAAACTACTTCTTCATTGTTTCTTTAGCTGTGTCCATTGCTTTGGTTGCTTCTTCCCAACTTTTTTGTAAACCAATCAAGAATTCTTCCAGCTTTGGAAATTTTATTTGCACAGTTAAGTCCTCTTTCTATGGATGTTGTCCAAAATTAAGTTCAAATGGGGTACATCCTGTTGCTGCATGCTTTTTGTCATTATATTGGAACTCTGCTGCTGCTCGCCATTCTGTCCAGTTGTCTTGTTAGTAATTAACATAGTATCTCAGGAATGTGCCAATCTCTTGATTAATTCGCTCTGTCTATCCATCTGTTTGAGGGTGATATGCAATGGATAGTATTTGTTTTGTTCCTAATGCTTTTGTGAGATCTTTCATAAATCTTGATGCAAATTGAGATCCTCTGTTACTGAGAATAGTTCTTGGAATTCTGTGCAGTTTCCATATTTCGTTGCAATAAATCTTTACAATCTCTTCTGATGATACATTTGTTATTGTCACTTTAAGTCAAATTATTTTTGTAAATTGGTCCATAATAACTACAATAGCATTTTTATCATTGGATTTTGGTAATGGGCCAATAACATCAATACTGATCTCTTTCCATGGTTCCTCTGGTGTTTTCAAGAGATATAGTTCTCTGGCTTTCTTCATGTGTTACATCTTATTTTGCTGACATTTGAAGCATCCTTGAACATATTTCTTGACATCATTCTTTATTTCTGGCCACCAGTAGTTTCTTTTGATAAGCTCCATCATTTGTTGTTGTCCTGGATGTCCTATATCCACTAGATCATGGTTTTCTTGAAGTATCTTCTCCTTGATCCTTTGGTTATTTGGTATGTAGATTCTTCCATACATGTAGATAATTCCATCTTCTTCCCATGATTGTCTATCTTTCTTTTCCAGTTCTCTTCATACTTCCTGTTCTTTTGTCCCATTTCATCATATTTCTTCCAATATAGTGGTTTCTTCTACTACTTGGTTTCCTCATATCATTTCTATCTCTGCTGTTATTTACCTTCTTGCCCATATTTTGTCCTTGAGTATTTGTACATCCTTGTTGTCTTCTGTGGTATCAATATGATCTTTTCTCAATAGAATGTCAGCCTTAGTATTTGTTTTTCCAGAAATATGTCACAATACAAAATCATAATCTTGTAATTTCAAATACTACCTAGCTTGTCTTCCATTGAGTTTGTGTGGTTCTCTGAAATATTTGAGATTTTTGTGATCTGTCCAGACTTCAAATTTCTCCGTGGCATCCAACAAATATTGTCTCCATTTTGTAATAGCCTCCACTATTGTGAGTAATTCTTTGTCATATATTTTGTAGTTTCATTCTGCTAGTTGCATTGTTGTTGACAAGAATGCAATAGATTTCCATTTTCCATCTTTTTCTTGTGATAAAACCCCTCCTATTGCATGTTCTGATGCATTGGTTTCTACTTGAAATTTCCCTTCTCTTTTTGGCAGCATAAGGACCAGTTGACTTGTTATCTTCTCTTTCAACTCTTTGAATGCTTTTTGTTGTTGTTCTTCCCATTTCCAATCCTTCTTGCCTTTGAGTTCATTGAGAGGTTTTGCTGTATAACTGAAATTCTTGATAAACTGTCTATAGAAATTTGCAAACTCCAGGAAGCTTTCTACTTCTTTTATCTTAGTGGGGGTTTTCCATTCTTTAACTGCCTTGACTTTATCAGTTTTCATTTGCACTTGTCCTCTTCCAACAACTACTCCCAAAATTGGGATTTCCTCCATGTTGAAATCATATTTCAATTATTTAAAACAGAGATTATGTTTTTCTGCAATTTTGAGAAATCAGATTGTTCTTTCTTCAAGTTCCTTCATGTTCTTTGCCAGTATTATGAAGTCATCCATGTAGTTTGCCAGTATTCCTTTATGTAACAATTCTTGGAATATACTGTTCATTATCCATTGAAATGTTCCAGGGGAGTTGCATAATCCAAAGTACATTACTTGAGGTTCAAATAGCCCTTTATTTGTTAAAAAGGCAGCTTTCCATTCATCTCTCTCTTTTATCCGCACATTGTTATATCCCCAAATTAAGTCCAACTTGTTGAAGTATCTAGCTTTCTTTAACTTGTTGATAACTTCTCCAATTAATGGTAAAGGCGTTTTATCCTTGATAGTGACCTGGTTTAATTTCCTGTAATCTTGAACTAGTTGTAATAATCTGTCCTTCTTTGGAATGCAAAAGCAAGATGTCACATATCTTGATTTGGATTTCTTAATTAATCCTGTTTTCAACTGTTCATCCAACTATTGGTTTAACACTTCTTCCTCTTTTATGGTCATAATATAGGCTTTTGCATTAAGTTCCCTGTGTGCCTCTTCTGTTAAGTTGATTTCATGATCCCATTCTTGTCTTTCTGGTAACTTTTCAAATTTCTTCTTGTTGAAAAGATATGTAAAAGGTCAAATGTAATCTGGGAGGTCCTCTGGATTGGTTGGGTCTGGCTCCTTTCCTATTTCTTGCTGTCTTTTGTCATTCTTATCCATTGCCTATGTCCTTCAGTATCTGAGTGAAAATAATATGTCCTGATGTCTTAATTTACATATCCTTAGGCACTTCATGAACTGTATTGTTCCTTTGTTCCAGTTTACTTCTGGATTGTGTTTTACCAACCAGTCATATCCTAAAAACATGTCCATGCCATTTAAATTCATGACCGCTGCATCAATTTGTTCTTTATGTCTGTTGATTTTCACTTCTAGTGGCGCAAATTACATAATTTCTCTATTCTTCGTCCTATCTGCATTAAAGACTTTGAATGATCTATCCATAGGTTCCATCCTAATTTTTTCCTCCTTGACCAGTTGTTTGTTGATCTCAGTATGAGTGCATCCAGAATCTACTAATGCCTGTAACCTCAATTCTTTTCTATTCTTTGTCTTGATATTGGTGTACATGTTTAATTCCCTTGTTTTGTTGTTTCATCAATTCAGAATAACATATTGATTTTGGAAATTACTATGTACAAAGGTTCATTATATCGTGCTTACTCCAAACCTTTGACAAAACCCTTCTTGTTGTTGTTGTCTTCTTCATCTGATTTTTTTGATTTGACTTCCCAATGTCCATGGGTGCTTCTTGTCCTCCAAATGTTGTTTCTGTTTTTGTTTTATAGTCATGTCTTCCTTCTATGGATTCATATCCTTGTCCTACTGAGGTAATTGCCACCTTCTACTCTTTAAGTGTATCAGGTGCTGTTATTGGTGGGTATTCTAGTATGGTCTTGATAATGTCTGCTCACACATCCTTTTTCAATAAAAATATTGCATGCATGTCATTAGTTTCTGCCTTCATGGCTAATACTTCAAATTTGATCATAAAATCAGCAATGTGTTTTTTGCCCTGTCAGAATGTTTTGATCTTTCATTCAGCATCTGTTGCTTTGCTCTTGTTGCTAAATGCTGTCTTGATTTCTCTAACAAATTCTTCCCAGTCTTGGGTATCTTTGGTGTTTTCTAATTCATCAATCTTTTTCTGCACATAAATTCCTGCTACACCTTCTCTAAGTTAGGCTAACACTGCAGTGATCTTGTCATCTGCTGCAACTACTCTGTTGTTCTTGAGGAATAATCAGATTTCCCTCCATCAATCTTCAAACTTTGTTCTGCCCCCATCAAACCATCCTGGGTCTGGGACTATGCTCTTTGGTATTATTATCTGTACATTCTCATTGTATGTTGCTAGTACTGGTACTGTCAACATTTCTTTTGTCTCTGATATTGCTAGCTCTATACTTCTGTTTGACATATTTTCTCTAGTAATCCTCAGTAATCTTAGTATCTTTTCTAGTGCTTCAATAGCATCTAGGCTTTGTCCTACCATCTTGTCTATCTGTGATCTCTACCACAATTATTTGTTTCTTCTTGGAACTTTTCTCTGTTCCTCTTCTGTAGTTTTCACTACACATGTTTTGCTCAACAGATAACTCTGTCTCATTTTGTCTGTAGACTTCTTCTTCACTGCATCTCTCTTGCAAGGTGAGCCTGGTAATGCTTTACCAAATGTTACAACCTTAGACTTGGCTCAGGTTGCAACTTAGGCAAAGACTTGAGAAAGGGATAGGAGTATGTTCAATTGGTAAAGAATAAGAATACAGTATAGTATCTATGCTATATATATGTACTAGCCATGAGGAAACAATGTGAAGTCCATGAAGTAAATAAGTTATCAAATATAAAGATTAAGCAAGGTCATTGTACCTACTACATAAGGTGCTGACTGAGACACTTATGGCACAGCCAATCATGTCATCATTACCCTTGACCCTAGTCCATGCCATAACCAGGAGGCATTGAACATAACAAATTTCTTGTTTCTTTTCTGATTATTCAATTAGTAGAAAAACCCAATATTTGTGAAACAGTTTTGCTTTCCTATTTTTCAATGTAGATATAGATGTAGGACAAGGGTTTGCTCTTTCCCTAGTCTTATCTGTGTTTTACCTTTCCCTAATTTTTCATATCTTTTAACAATGAACAAAAAATCTTAATATTCCAGTCTCTCTTCTCTCATTTATGGACAATAGACTTGTCACAAACTTCATTCAGCTTGTATCTCCACAACCAGTGGACCGATTTTCACAAACTAAGTTGCACTGGAAAGCTCCAAATGAAGGCTATTCGCATATTTGTGGGATGTACAAAAGCAACAACAAATGACTGAAATATCAGGCCATCAGTAGCTATAAAAGCTTTGTCTGCTAATATCTCATGAATGGCTGAACGGATTTGCATGATTAAACTTGCATTGGAAAGTGCTCATCAATACATTTATAAAAATATATGATGTGTCTCAAAGCAATAAGTATTGGTAGAGGTACAAACATATCAATGTAGTGATATAATTAGTTATCTTCTAAAATTAGCCTAACAGCTGTTATGACAGATGACAGCTCCCATCAGGTACGAGTTTTGATCATGTGATGGCAACAGCTTGTGTACAGACCATCACTCTTTTGTATATATACTTCTGTGTCTGAGGATTAGATCTCAGACTTAACAATGTCAATTATTCCTGTTGATACTTTTCATCATCTGTCAATCATCATATCCTTATACTGAGCCCCTGAAACACTATTCAGCTCAAGTATCACAACCAGTGAGTATCCTATTTGTGATAGGACTTATCATTTCTTAAGAAAAATTGTTTGAAAAAACTAACTTTTTTCTTTACTGTAGTTACAATATTATGTCATCTCTACTCAAATAGTATGGCCTCGTCATTGAGCATGAGGAATCTGAAATTTTTCATTTTTCTAGATCCTATGGCTTCTTTAATTACCTTTCTCTTGATCTCTCTTCTATTAGGAAACCTATTCTTCATCTTAAAGAAACCTAGAAATACCTAGGTTTCATTTTTGACAGAAAATTATTCTTTTGACAACACATCTCCTACTATTCCAACAAAGCACTCTCAGTTATCAAAAGCATGAAAATGCTTGGAAATTCAACAAGAGAACTACTTCCCCTTCAAAAATGACTCTTGTATAGAACATGCATCATGTTTATTGTGCTATATAGGTTTTCTTTATGGTTTTACAGCAAAGCTCCACTATCATTCCCTCTCAAGGAACTCAGAAGAAGAGCAGCCATCTGGTGTCAGAGCTAAAAGCAATGAACTTGACTTATTTTCATTTTCTCTCTTATTTTCATTTCATTTCATTTCCTTTTTCTACTATTTTCTATTTTGGAACTTAGGGTTAGGGTTATGTGTGACATTACAGTCATGCTGTCACACATCAGTCACAGTCACACAATCATGTGTCACAATGGAAGAGTGTAAAAAGTTCTGAAAGAATAACATCATACAACATGTTTAACACATGTTGACCTTAAGAAAAACACATGGTCATTTAGGGTAGGCTAAAATAGTAGGGCACAGACCATGGGCTTTTAGTATATAAGGTAGATAATCCTGTACTGAGTTCTCTATCAAGTTCTCTTGTGTAAATTCTATATAGGGTTCTTTTTCTTGATCTGTTCTAAGGTCTTGAGATCATAGTATCTGGATTCTTGGCATACTCCACATATCTTCCACCAAAGGAATTGAAGCATTAGCTGGTTTAACCCCCATCCACTTACACCTCAAGAAACTAAGTGGTAAATCTCAACTGAGAGTCTCATTGCTACCACATAGTTACACTATCAAAACTCTTTTGAAAAATCAACATTCTGACTTGTCCTTATCACATCATCTTTCATTGAAGAACATGGCAGCCAAACAAAGACAAAAAATCAAGAGCTCAATTACAGATGTGAATTCTTATCTTAACAGTCTCTTTCTTGCTTTTGACACTCTCAACAATGAAATTTCCCCTGGATTTTGACTAAGTGATAAGTTTCCTGGTTGCTTTCCATTTCATCAAGCAAACTGCAAGAACAAGGAAAGTAAGGATTCCCATTTATGCAAACTCAATAATTTCTTTGACAGTCTGATGATAGACTCTAACACTGTCATCATCATATCTGATGCTAGTCTGAAGAACAATTCACCACATCAATCTCTCATGTCCACTCCCATCCAGAACAGATCAAGAAGACAGTTTACCACACAGTCAACATCATGACAACAGAAGCTGAATTATTCACCATAAGATGCAGGATTAATCAAGCCATCCTCATTCCAAACACATCTCACATAGTCATTATCACAGACACCATCCATTCTGCATGATGAATATTCAATTTGTCTGTGCACCCATTTCAAGTGCATTCCATTACAGTGGCAAAAGATCTAAGAACATTCTTCAACAAGAACCAGCTGAACACAATCGAGTTCTGGGATTGTCCTAGTGATGCAAAATGGCCCCATCATATGGAGGTAGACAAAGAAACAAAGTGTTTCAACCCCACTCCATTATTCCCCACCAAAGAATCATGGGACTTCAGCAAAAAAGTAGAGAGTGACAACATTATCAAGACTTGGCAAATGACTTTCCAGGCATTGGGGGAAACAGATCTACAAAGAATGACCCTGGGTTACCCTGGGTAAGACTGTCAAGAGTCCCTTCGGCTATCCATTGCATGGGAATCGTCCTTGTCAGAAATGGTTATCCCATACACGACCTGCATAATATTTGATACAAACGCACTGTTCATAACAATCCTGAGTAACAGGGTGATGGTTGAAAAAGCTTACTGTCTGAAATGAAGTACGAAGGGCGCGGGTTGCATGAATTCATAGGAGATAGTGAGTATAGACTATGTTTGGATGAGAATGGTTGTGTGGAACACGACAGTGACGCCTCCACCACATTCCAAAGGGTATATTCCTTGACCAATCCATGCGATCCGTGTTTAAGTGCCCTTCTGAACAGTGCATCAGGAAATGATATGCGCACAGTTCGTTCAACATTGGCACGCAGTTCAGATGAGAGTAATTGGAAGAACGTCTTTCCAATAAACCGTACGTCCTCTAGGTG
>Ga0157359_1000809_pt1 | contig 12006 bp, 3 predicted proteins | sample AttcapACBM3_FD_111482 | JGI IMG/M metagenome (GOLD analysis project Ga0157359, IMG submission 111482) | Fungus gardens microbial communities from leaf cutter ant in Botucatu, State of São Paulo, Brazil - Atta capiguara ACBM3 | ecosystem: Host-associated > Fungi > Mycelium > Unclassified ...
AGAAATGCTTGCATATCAGTATGGTTTTTGGAAGTAGGCTAGTTGTAAACTTTAGCCACCTTTATTAGATCTATTTCTACTTGATTCTTTGATATAATCAGACCCAGATATTTTATCCACTGCCTGTCAAACTCATATTTCTCTGGTTAGAGATATAGCTTATACTGAGCCAGCACTTCCAAGACCCTAACAACCACCTTGTAATGTTTTTCTAAAGTCTGAGTGAAGATCAGGATATCATTCAGGTAGACAATCATGATGCTCTCTGCTATGAGGTCATGGAAAATGTTATTCATTATGGTCTGGAAAGTTGTCAGACTGTTAGTTATACTAAAGAACATCACCAAGGGCTCAAAAAGTCTGTGGTTAGTGTGAAAAGCAGTCTTCCACTCATCTCCAGGCTTGATTCAGACATTGTTAAAACTCTAACAAATATCCAGTTTGGTAAAGTACTTGGCACCTCTAAGTTGCAAAAGAAGCTTGGAAATCAGTGGAAGTGGGTATTTGTTCTTGATCATTATAGCATTGAGTATTCTGTAGTTCTGTACCAACCAGAGGAAACTATTCTTTTTCTTGATAAAAGACACTGGTATAGCTATAGAGAACTTGGAGAGGTGTATTCTGCTAGTATGGAGACTCTCAGTAAAAAATTATTAAGCTCTGACTGCTCTGTCAGTAACAGTGAATACACTTTGGATGATTTGGACTTAGCTCTAAGTACCAATAGGTACCAATTCAATAGCATGGTCTTATCTCCAGTAGTTAGAAAGTATGTCAAAGTTCTCTTTTGCAAATACTAACTCAAAGTGCTGAACATGGGGGGATATTAGAGTTGTGAACAATAAACTTGATTTTATTCTATTTCTCTTTTCTTTTCTTTTTCTTTATTTAGAACTTAGACAAAAGTGTGATGTTAGGTCATACAAGTTGCAAAGAGTGATAAAAGAGTGACACCTGTCACATATGTCACAGTCATGGTCACACAATCATATGACATAGAGAAGGTTGTAGAAAGTTCTAGAATAGATGACATCATACAGTATGGCAAGCATATATACTTCAGAGTAGGTTAGTTATAATGTGTATAGACCATAGTCTGTGGTATATAAGATAAACTAATTTGTACTTTCCAACTTTATTGAGTTCTTTTATGTTACTTAATACAAAAGTAGTCTTTTATCTTTACTCAAAGGCTTAAGTTACAACAGAAGAAAGTACCCAGGTGATTTTCTCCATAATCTGATTTTGTCAAAATGCTTTAAAGAGATATTGGGAGAAAGTAGCTATAGTATGGAGATCTAAGTCTAATAGTTTTGGGAGCAAATATATTATGTAGATATAGTCTCCTAACTTCTCTATATACTTGTTGGGTATATCAAAGTAGGAGAGAACATTATTGGAGTTGTCAACCAGAGCAGGAAATAGGCTAGAACAATAGGTATTCAATGCTCTTATTTGCTGTTTGTCTAATCTCCAAATATCTTAACAACTAGAGTAGCAAGTGAGACAGTAGATCATGACAACTTCTTTCTTCTTCTAGTCAACCTTCAGACTATGAGCCTTAAGCCAGATGAAATTGAGAATTAGATCTTGCTTGCCTAAACTTGAGATAGCAAGCAAACTCTGCTCTGAATGTGTCTTGTAGTGAAGTATGACATTAACTACTTTTGAGATCTGTTCAGCCTCATTTGGGATGCTATCAACATTGTACATGGGTATGGACTTGGAGAGCTTTTGGGTGTTTATGTTATGGGATGCTTTGGACATGAACAATTTCTATTTTCTTTTCCTTTTATTTTCTGACTTTATAGGGATTTTGTTTTCTTTTTCTTTTTATTTTCTTTCTTGGACAATGAAGAGGCACGTGACATCAAAGTCACATGACTGATTGCATGATGTGACGTCATAGGCCTAGAAGGTAGTAGAAGGATTGGGAAGATGATACCAGGGCACATGGAGTACACATGGTGGCCTTGAGGCAGACATGAGGATGAAGCATGGACAATAGGGCAGGCTTAATTATTAGTAGCACAGACTAAGCATGTATTGTATAAATAGGACTCTAAGTAAGCAGAGACTTCTTGTTGAGTTCTCTTGTGAACTATCCATATTATATCTGCTTTTGAGATTTACTCACTGGTGTGATCATTTGTCATTGTGATAAGTGGTTGCCACAACAGTTTAAGTCTTCTATAAGTTTCTCTCATTGCTCAGCAGTTAGTTGCTACATATCCAACCTTGTAGAACAGTCCTGAATAACATGGTTTGAATCTCTGTAGTAGTAGCATTCTTTGGTAGGTAGAAAGTGGAGTTTGTGTACAATGTCTATATCTATAGAGATACCTGAGGACAGCACCAGTAATGATTGACATTAGAGTGCTAGAGTGGAAAAGGGTATAAGCTGTTGTTGAAGGAGGATAGGAGATGTTTGCTGATTTAACTGGAATGTCTCACTAGTCTGTCTTGATTGGTCTATATGTCTTGTAGCCTCAAACAATGCTTCTGGATCAGTGTTCTTTGGGTGCTTCACTGGTAGGATGGCTATCTATCAGAATTGAAAATAGTAGACTTTATTTATTTTTATTTTTATTTTTATTTTTATTAGGGACTTAGGGTTAGGGGTTAGTATAATGTTACATGTCACTGTCACATGATGCTGTCCTGGTCACATAATCACATAGCAACATTGTAAAAGATCTTGGAACAAGATGATATTATATAACATGTATTATATATAGTAACCTTAAGAAAAACACATGGCCCTTTAGGGTAGGCTAAAAGAAGTGTAACACAGACTAGTAGTTTAGCATATATAAGGTAAACAGTTTTGTATCAACAACTCCATTGAGTTCTCTTGTGTAGTTTTTATACAAGGTTCTTTTACTTGATTTACTCTAAAGTCTTGTAATCATAACACTATCAGACTTTGAATAGCAGCACAGGAGCTCTGTCTGAACTTGGAAATGATAGTGTGGGGGTCCATATACCCTGCCTCAGATATCAGAGCCCAGAATTCATCTAAGTAGTTCTCTTATGAATAGTTACCTTAACAGTAAGTAGTTCTCTCCATTTTGTTAACAGTCTTAGCTTTGGCATTGAGAGGGAAGAAGTAGGCTTGAAAGAGGTCCTCAAACTCTGGCCAGGTTGCAATGGGAAAAACTCCAGTGTTTGATTCTTCTCTGAACAGGTTTTTAGACCACTTAGTAGCTTAGCCACTTCTGAAGAAGGATAGCACCTATAGGATCTTATTCTGATCTCCACTGAATTGGTCAGCAGATAACCAGATGTACAAATAGCAAGCACTGAGGAAGGCTTGACCCATTTGGCAATCTCTAGTGAAGTTCATAAGTGGAAATATATTAGGTCATAGATGGTATAATGGATTCTTTAGTAAAGGAAGGGGATCTAGGGAGAGAATTCTAGTAGGTGTAGGAGGAGGTATATTTATGGGTGCAGGTGTGGGATTGGATATTAAAATTTGTAAGACACAGAGTTGAGTTACAAGACTTACAAGTATATTGTTGGTTGAAATCTCTTAGACATATTAGTGCTCAACTACTTTTTATAGATAACATTGTAGAAGGCCCAGGGTCTCATTTGTACTTGTACTGACAGGGTTGTGAGGTTGTTCTGGAGATAATGTTGTGTAGGAAGTAAAAAAGGGTGAGAGAGGTTGAGACATAAGAGTGGGCAATTCTAAACTACTAGACTCAAAGATATTTTGAGGTCCTTGAAGGGAAGATTCTGTTCTGCTGTTAGGACAACTGAGAGCAGAAGTGCAGAGATGGTGCTTTAAGCTCCAGAGAAATCTAAGTCTATTGACAGATAATACCTAATACATAACTTACCTCTAAGGAAATCTAAGAGAACAGAATAAGGTTTCCTGGAGGCAACAGCTATCCTAAGTACTCTACTAGTCTATGACAATCAGACAGAACAGTGCTGATATAAGACCAGAATGATTGCACTAAGTAATCAGAAACACAGTGGGGTGGAAGCATGAATGTGGATTATAACTGGAGATGGCAAGCAGAGGCTATTGGAGTTGATAGTCTCCTTACAGTGTGGATACACAAGTATATCTAAGACTAGTTAGAGTCTTATTTGAGGTTGTGAAGTAAAAGTCTTAAAAGTCTCAGAACTTGGTCTATGATAAAGCATCATACTATGTTCTTTCCTCAAACCTCAAAATCTCTATTGTAGCTACTATTCTTAAGTTATAGCAACTATAAGTAAGAGATAAAAAGAGAACTGAACAACAAGTTCTGTTTAATGAATCTACTATCTAGATATTTTGTGTATGGCCTGTATACCATATCTTAAGTCCTATCCTAATATATACAATATTGTCAGAGTTGTGAACTTGACTTTATTTTCTTTTCCTTTTATTTTAGTTTGGTTTTCATTTTCATTTTTGTTATCTTGAACTTAGGTAAAGGAGTGTGATATAACATCACATGTGACAAATGTCACAGTCAAAAGTCACACAATCACATGATACAGAGAAGGTTGAAGAAGGTTTTAGAATAAATAACATTATATAATGTAACAACAGCATATTGGCCTTATAGAAAGCATATGGACTTTAGGCTAGGTTAGTTGTAGTGTATACATAGACCATGGTCTGAAGTATATAGAATAGACTAGCTTGTACTTGAACTCTATTGAGTTCTCTTGTGTTACTCAATACAAGAGTATGTTTTTGTTCCTAAAACTTAAGTCATAACAAATGTATCCTATTGACTAGAACTTTTTATTAAAATAAATAATAAAGAAATAGAAGGAAAATGAAATAAAATAGAAATAGAAACCAATTCATAATAGTATCTTTCTCTTAAAATTTTTCCTCCAGAAAAATAAGCTTTTTATTCCAATACCTCCATTTTTCTTTTAGCTTCTTAAGTCATCCTTTCTCAAATTTTCCATTATCCTACCTATATAATAGATTTGTTATATACCTCACTGGCAATTATTTTTTATTGAAGTCTTTGGACTTTTTTTGTTTGTAATCCTTAGGCTTGAACTTTTGCAACATTTATACTTTCTCATATTCTCTCTTGAATTCCTCTACTAACTCCCTCAAGTTTTCAAGGTTTTCTATATACTACCAAGTATTCACTTCTGGCATATATTCTTTCTATTTCACTAAGTACTTTGGCTTCCCCCTCACATGTTTTTGTTCCTCTACTTGCTCCTTGTATATTGCTATCCTGCTCATATTTACTACTGAAAGGATTTTTGCTATGGTTGGTAAATCCAGTTCTACTACATTTGTTAATACCATTGTCTTAATCTTAGAAGTCCTAATGAACTGCTCCATCATTCTATCTAGAACCTCAAGTCTTATATACTGAGCAGCACTCCAGTCTTTTATTTCATTGGTTCTACTCTCTTTTTATTTGTATATTGCTTTATCTCTTTCTACACTTTCTTCAGTGTGGCCTTGGTCTGCTTCTGAGTTTCATTCATTATTATTCTACTCTCATGCTCTTTTCTTTTTTTCTTAGCTCAAATCTCACTCTTAGGTCTTATTCATAATTTGCCTTAAAAATATTATCTTTATCTTATCATGTAGTCATAATTTCAGATAAAGTTGAGGTTTGAGAGTGTTTAAGAGAAGAAACTGGTTACTAAGATTTGATTATCAGACTTAGAAAAGTACAGAGTATTAACTGATCTATAAATACTAAGTTCTATAGTTGTGACTATGATTAAGATAATAGTAAAGAAAGTAATAGCTAAGAGAACACTATAAAGACAATCATTATATAATATAATAACCTGGGGTCTATGTAATAAGCTACAAGATGATGAAACACAGATGTCAGAGTTGTGAGCAGTGGACTTGGTTTCTATTTTATTTCCTTTCTATCTTATTTTTATTTTTCATTTATTTATTTTAGTTTTTATTTTCACTTTTTTTAATTTTGGATATAGACAAAAGGTATGAGGTGATGTCATGTGTGACAGAATTGTGACACATGTTACTGTCACAGATCACACAATCACATAACACAAAGAAGAATGTAGAAGATTTTAGAATAAGTAACATTATATAGTATAGCAATAACATGTTGGCCTTATGAAAAGCATATATACTTTGGGATAGGTTAGTTGTAGTGTGTGCACAGACCATGGTCTGTAGTATATAAGGTAGACTATTTTGTACTAGAAACTCCATTGAGTTCTTTTATATCACTCAATACAAAAATCATATTTTGTTTTTACTCAAAGACTTAAGTTATAACAACAGAAACTTGATCTGTAAATGAGCATGTAAAGATATAGATCATGCCTAAGACAAGTAAGAAGTAACTATCTCATATGTTTTGGAAGTTAGTTTATAATATTTTATTAATGACACTAAAAACTGTAGTTTTTCATCTGAAATGATACTTTCAGACAACTTACACAACTTTCACATATAGTTTCTGAAAAATCTCACTAATCTCTCTACTAATGTCTTTTCTGAAGCTGGCACAAAGTATACTATTGTTATGATATGCTTAAACCATTATATTTAGGATCTAGAAGAAAACAATGTCATATAGCATGTTTTACACATGTTAACCTTAAGAATAATGTATAGCCCTTTAGGGTAGGCTAATGGAAGTGTAACATGGACCAGTAGTCTAGCATATATAAGGTAGACAGTTTTGTACTAGGAACTTCATTGAGTTCTCTTATGTTACCCAATACAAGATTCCTTTCTTACTTCAACTCTAAAAGACTTGTATTATAACCTTAAGCTTGGCTTAGGTTGCAACTAAGGTAAAGACTTGAGTAAGAAGTAGGAATTGAGTCAATTGGTAAAGTATAAGAATACAAAAGAGTATCTACAGCTATATATACCTAATAACCATAAGTTGCATATAAGGTATTCTTAAGAAAGAAGTAAGAAAAATATAAGGAAGCCTCTACTACTATATGAGGTGCTGACTAAGCATACATGAGGATACAACAAGACACAGCAGATAAATAACAGCAAAAATAAACAAATCCCAACACAGGTTGTCTATAGGTGTTATGGTGTATTAGAATACTAACATTTTTCTTTTTCTTTTATCTATTTTTCTTAATTTAATATTTCTTTTCTTTTGAATTTTCTTTTTCTTTTATTTTATTTGATAATGAAGAGGTATGTAACTGTGGTCACATGATGTGAGGTCATAGGCCTAGACTCTGGAAACAAAAACTAGAAGGATAATATTAGAGCACATGTATAGAGTATGGTGTTCTTATGGAAGACATGAGGTTAATATATGGTGGAAGCATGGACAGTAGGGTAGGGTTACTTATTGTTAGCATGAGCTATACATCTATAGTATAAATAGGGTAGCAATACATCAGAAACTTCTTATTAAGTTCTCTTGTGATTTCCATAATGATATTCTATTAAGAGATTTACTTTTTATGTTGCTATTGGTACTTGTCACTAGTGGTTGCCATAACAATAAGGCAATCATCTGTAAAACATGAGATATCAATCATAACAGTTTGAATCATAATATTTAAAGTATTTTGTTAATAATCACAGATAACATATATAGTTTGAGGTAAGACTTGTGCTAGTAATATAGTATATGAATATATTGAGGATTTCTTGTTGAGTTCTCTTGTGATCTTAATAAAACTCTTTGTACTTAAGACTACTTAGTGAGCTACTGACCAACTTTGTTTAGTAGTTACTATAATAGCAAAACTTGACAACTTTTGAAAATACTACATCATATATAGTCTTCTTATACTTATTCCCTTATTATCAGAGTTGAAGATGATGGACTTGATTTATTTTCATTTTATTTCTCATTTTTATTTTTATTTTTATTTTTATTTTTTAGACTTAGAATTAGAATTAGTACAAAAGATCATAGAAGGTTCCAGAATAATAATGTCATATCATATATCAATAGCATATAGTATACATACTCTTTAGGATAGACTAGGTTTAATATAGCATAGACTATTAGCCCAGTGTATATAAGGTAGATACTTTGTACTCAGAACTCTATTCCTGTAAGGGAACTAGTTCTTCTAAGACTTTTCTCTTTTGTATTTTTTAGCTATTCCATGTTCCATGATCTTTTTCCATATCCATACTTATCTGCTTATCTGATTTTCCATGTTCTGGACCTCTTCAAGCTACACACCAATGTTCTCAACTGTCTTGATATATCATTTAATAATATTCTCTTGCTTTTCCAAAATACTCTGTAGTTTTCCAAAGTCTGCTAGTATCTTCTACTCATTCACTCATCTGCTTTCCCATGCTCTGAAAGTACTTGCTAAGCACTCTGGCTTTCTTCCAATTTAGTCTTTTCATTCTAAGCTGTTCCTGATTACTTAAGTATCATCATTCCTTACTGACACATTAAAATGGACCTGTTATTATATGGAGTAGTCATCACCTTTAGAAATCTCTATTCTGTTCTCTTAGGATTTCCTGGAGATTTGAAATGTCTTGTTCTTTTATCCAGTTGTCCTAACAATTTCCAATACAAGATCCATTTCTTACCTTACCACTTTGAGATTTGAATTATAATATTAGAGCTTGATACCCATACTCTGGGACTACCCAATACTGGACCTTCTCATTGTTTACTCTTACTCTCTTATCATCCTCAACAAGGAGCAAAACTACTCTTTCATTAAGAAGAATAGCTGAACCCTAAACTTAAGAGACATACTAGCTAGATAAGGAAAAGTCTAGCTATTTGTTTTGTATTAAAGCCTACTGGTACTTAGCAGATGTATCATTTTTTGTAAATGTATTAGCTAGTTTTTCACATAGTAGCTCTATGCTACTGGTCCACTTGTGATCAGTTCATGCAGGGAAATGGTGAAGGCTCTTATAGCATCATATAGAGTAGACATTCTCTCCTTAGGGATATTCATATACATTTTCTTAGAGTAGTAGTTAGTAGTTTAGGTAATCAGTAGATAGTGTGAGGTAGGACAAGAAGAGGGCCCACTAACATCTACAGAGATTAAGTTTAGTTCAGAATATGATTCAGAGAGAGAGAGAAACATAGGCTCTGTCTTACCTCTTTACACATCATCACCCTTTATGCCCCTATTACTCTCATCATCACCAATACCAATTGATTTACCCCTTTTTACTACAACATGAGTCAACATGGCTTAATCAATCTAGAACAAGTAGTCTGATAGCAATAAGAGCAAATAGCTGCCTTACAGATACTGATTCTCAGTTGTTTGTTGTCACCTTTGAACATCCTACATATGTGTGGATAGCCCTTATTTGGGGCTTTTTAGTACAACTAAGTTTGTGAAAATTAGTCTACTAATTATGAAGATACAAGCTGAATAAAGTTTGTGACACTGGGTTTCTGATCACTTAGTCATTATCATTCTCTGATAATATCAGTACTATTCTGCTGGATTGGAATATATTCTAGTAGTATCTCAAATAGTTATCACCTCCAGAAGTCCTTATTATATTCTCTTAGAACTTTCTGGAAGTAAATGTTATTGTACTTAGATGAGTGAATGTATTCTTAGAACTTTCTAGAGGTAATTAAAATCTTCATAAACACAATAGACTTTGCTAGTCACACTGACAAGAATGCCATAAATATATTTGCACCTAATTGGGTAGTATAATGTTATTTTCTTGATCCTGCAGCTTTATAGTTTATTTGCTTAGTGTATTATAACTTAAGTCTTAGAATTAGATAAAAGACATACTTTTATATTATTCAATATAAGAGAACTTAATAGAGTTTCTAATATAAAGTATTTATTTTTATACAAGATCAACACATTGTGAATATGCTATTACAACTTCAGACATAGAGTTAAGTCAAAAGAAGAATCTTGTATAGGGATTACACAAGAGAACTCAATGGAGTTCCAGTTATAAAGTGTCTATCTTATATACATTTGACTAATAGTCTATACTATACTAAACCTAGTCTACTCTAAAAAACATGTGGTATAACATTATTATTCTAAAACCTTCTATGTTCTTCTGTGACATGTGACTGTATCATGTGACATATGACATATGTATGATACTATATCACATTATGTAATAGTTTGTGATATTATGCTAATACCTAGCTCTATATCTCAAAATTATTTATTCTAGAATCTTCTATACTCTTCTCTGTGTTACATAATAATATAACCATAATTATGATATGTGTGACAGACTTGTGACATCCATAACATTCTGTTGAATTGTATGACCATTTGTGACAGTTACATGTGATGACATGCTATACTTTGTCACCTAAGTCAAATAAAAAAATAAAAACTAAAAATAAATCAAAAAAGAGAAAGAGAAAATAAAATAGAAAAAAGAGAAAAATAAAATAAAATCAAGTTCATTGCTTACAACTCTGACATAATAGACTTTCAGAGTATTAACATTTAACTAGTATCTCTTACTTCAAGTTGCAGTAATCTAAAAGGAGAAGTAGATATAAGAAGATCTGCTATCTTACTAAAATTCAAGTCTGTAACACTGTTAAGACTCATAGAATTGCTATTCTCTCAAATCTCTAATTGGAACACTACAGGTGCCTTTTCTCAAGTTCTTAGCTAAAATTTTGCTACAACATTGGTAAATTCTTACTTGTTTTTTCCCACATACTAACCCACTTTCTCTATTCATCAACCAATGAAATTTTGCTATCCAACAACATTTAAGGTCTCTCTATTCAAGTTTCTGATCACTAGGCTTCATCATTCTGCTCAAGTGTTTCACTTGATGTTTTGCTTAATGGAAATAAACCTCTTGAGTATTTCAAGTAATTGCTGCCTTCAAGAGACCTTATCTTATTCTCTTATAGTTCTCTAAAGATAAGTGGTGTACTTAGTAATTAGGAACAATATTACTTAAGATTTCTTGGAAATTATAAACTCTGTAAAGCCTTATAGACTTCACCCAGTTGCTTTAACAACCAAGACTAGGACTGTAGTAATAGCTGCTTTTAATACAGTAAAGGTATGCAGCTAGTCTGGACTCTGGGTTGTGGCAACAACAGTCAAGATGACCAATAGACTACTAAAACAAACTTAAAGAAGAAGTATCTTGTGAAGATCACAAGAGAACTTGACAAGAAGTCTCTGATGCATTTTTACTCCATCTACTTATATTCTTTTAAAGTTTGGCATTATAAGCTTTAAGATGTTTTTGGAGTTTGATAGTTTTATCCATCTTAGCATGTTCCTAATATATATAGCAAGTGAACTTGCTGAGTTCCTTAACAAATTTTAGCTTTACACCTTTGTATACTTTACCTATAAACCTGTGTTAGTTTAAAATATAATAGTAGTTGATAAAACCAACTATGAAAACATTATTTTCCTAGTCTAACCATATATATTGAACTTCTTTTTTGGTTATTAAGAAGAATATCTAGTAGCTTTACAAAAAGTCTTTTTATTTTATACTCACCAGTTATAGCTTTAGCTATTATTCTTAGAGGCTATCTTAAATCAAAGTAGATTAACCTGTTTTATTTGAGACTCTTTTATAATTATGTTACTCATATTAGTATTCTCTCTTTAGTAACCTAAAATACAATAAAATACTGTATTATTATGTCACATCCTGATCTAGCCATATTTGTTACAACTCATAGATAATATCTCTCCTCTTATCTACACTCTCTAATCTTTTCTGGTGCAGATCACTAGTCTCTATCCTACCTTGAATGTTGTCAAAGCTGAAAGTAATAGACTTTTCTTATTTTTATTTCCTTTTATTTTCTATAGTTTCCATCTCAGAACTTAGGGTTAGGGTTATGTGTAACTTTACTGTCATGTTGTCACACATCAGTCACAGTCACACTATCACATGTCACAATAGAAGAGTATAGAAGGTTCTGGAAGGATGACTGTTACAATCACAAGACCTTAGAGTTGGTCAGGTAAAAGAACCTTATATTGGGTTAACACAAAAGAACTCAATAGAGAGCTCTTTACAAAGTAGTCTATCTTATATACCTATCCATATGGTCCATGCTAGCTACTGTG
>Ga0157359_1000810_pt1 | contig 12001 bp, 13 predicted proteins | sample AttcapACBM3_FD_111482 | JGI IMG/M metagenome (GOLD analysis project Ga0157359, IMG submission 111482) | Fungus gardens microbial communities from leaf cutter ant in Botucatu, State of São Paulo, Brazil - Atta capiguara ACBM3 | ecosystem: Host-associated > Fungi > Mycelium > Unclassified ...
AGGCGGACTTTGTGTCCGCTTGTTACCCTATTGACATGTCCTAAATCTTCTATCATCGCTACCTGATTTCTCAAATCAGGTTATGCCCAACTGTTTTCCATGCTCTTTTAGCACAATTGGTTAATAATTGAACCATCACTAAATGGCATGGGCCATTTTGTTCGTGTTCATAAGACCGCAGTGGTAAAATTCTTGTTCTGAAATAATTCACTCTTTTTAATTAATATTAAAAAATCATATTTTTTCGAAAGTATAGTGCTCCTCATTTGGGAATACGTACTATGGTACAAGTCGGTTTTAGTATCAGCACATTGGGAGCTGCAACCCAAGGGCGGTAGCGTTTTTACATTACTGGGACATCGTTACAATTTCAAAGCGGCTCGGGTATGGCTCGGCCACAATGTCAGGAATAGCACAACGTCATGAAGATTTTAATTACTGGTGGTGCAGGTTTTATCGGGTCGGCTGTTGTTCGTCACATCATCCAGGTCTCGTCCGATGAGGTGATCAATGTTGATAAACTCACATATGCAGGCAATCTCGAATCTCTAAAAATGGTCAGTGATGATCCACGCTACAGATTTTGCCATGTTGACATTTGTGATGGAGTCGCTCTTGCTAAAGTATTTTCTGAACACCAGCCGGATGTAGTGATGCATCTGGCGGCAGAAAGTCATGTTGATCGTTCCATAACCGGACCGGCAGATTTTGTCCAGACTAATGTTGTAGGTACCTATTCTTTACTTGAAGCAAGCCGTCAGTACTGGATGAGTCTTACTGAAGAACGTAAAAATGCATTTCGTTTTCACCACATTTCTACTGATGAAGTGTATGGTGATTTACCACATCCGGATGAGATGTCGGGTGAACTGCCGTTATTTACAGAAAGTACACCGTATGCGCCCAGCAGCCCTTATTCCTCTACAAAAGCAGCTAGCGACCATCTGGTGCGCGCCTGGGGGCGCACTTATGGTTTGCCTGTAGTGGTTACTAATTGTTCAAATAACTATGGTCCATACCACTTTCCGGAAAAATTGATCCCATTAATTATTAGCAACGCTTTGGAAGGAAAGCCGTTGCCAATTTATGGCAAAGGCGATCAAATTCGCGACTGGCTTTATGTGGAAGACCATGCACGAGCACTTTATCTCGTTGCAACGCAAGCGAAAATCGGTACCACCTATAATATTGGTGGTCATAATGAGAAACAAAACCTTGAAGTGGTCAATAAAGTGTGCGAACTGCTGGATGAGTTGCGCCCTAAAGAGGTTTCTTATAAGCAGCAGATTACTTACGTAGCAGATCGTCCTGGCCATGATCGCCGCTATGCAATTGACGCTTCAAAAATCGAGCACGAGTTAGGCTGGAAGCCGCAAGAAAGTTTTGAAACGGGGTTGCGTAAGACCGTTCAATGGTATCTGGACAATCATGAGTGGGTTGAACGCGTCAAAAGTGGGGCTTATCAGAACTGGATTGAACAAAACTACGAGAAGCGTAGCTAATGAAAATTCTGCTCTTAGGTAAAAATGGTCAGGTCGGTTGGGAACTTCAGCGTGCGCTTGCACCTTTGGGTGAATTAATTTCGCTGGATCGGCATTCTTTAAATTACTGCGGTGACCTCACAAATCCTGACGGTATTGCCATAACGATCCGCGACCTTCAACCCAATGTCATCGTTAATGCAGCAGCCTATACGGCAGTAGATAAAGCAGAAAGTGACAGAGAAAATGCTACCCTGATTAACGCAGTGAGCGTTGAAGCCATTGCACGAGCATCGCGTGAGGTGAATGCGTTACTCGTACATTATTCAACGGATTATGTATTTGATGGTAGCGGAGAGCGTCCATGGCGCGAAGAGGATACACCATCTCCGCTTAATGCGTATGGTGAAACAAAGCGTCTGGGCGAAGAGGCCATTATCGCACATGCAGCAAAATATCTGATTTTTCGTACCAGCTGGGTCTACGCGGCGAAAGGAAATAACTTCGCAAAAACTATGATTCGTCTGGCAGAGGAACGTGAAACGCTGTCAGTGATCGATGACCAGTTTGGTGCTCCAACAGGCGCAGAGCTTATTGCAGATTGTACCGTACATGCTATCAAAGCGACGCTGGAGAACCCTGAAAAATCAGGAATATATCACTTGATAGCCTCCGGCGTAACGACCTGGCATGCCTACGCTGAATTTATTATAAATCATGTTCGTAACAAAGGTTTACCGCTTACGGTCTCATCGGTGAACAAAGTCGAAACCGCTGCATTTCCGACGCCAGCCAAACGCCCCCACAATTCACGTCTTAATACAGAAAAAGTCAGAGTGGCCTTTGGTATTACGCTACCGGAATGGCAGCAGGGTGTTATCCGTATGCTGGATGAACTATACAGTTGAGCCCTACATAGCTTGACCAATTCGAAAGGAAAACGTTGTGAAAAATAAAAAAGGTATTATTTTGGCCGGTGGTTCAGGTACCCGCCTGTATCCAGTAACCATGGCTGTGAGTAAGCAGTTGCTGCCAATTTATGATAAACCTATGATTTATTACCCGCTCAGTACGTTAATGTTGGCTGGTATTCGCGATATTTTGATCATTAGTACGCCTCAAGATACGCCTCGATTTGAAAGTCTGCTGGGGGATGGTTCACAGTGGGGACTCAGGCTTCAGTATGTAGTGCAGGAAAGTCCGGATGGACTCGCTCAAGCTTTCATTTTAGGCGAAGATTTTATCGGTGATGATAATTGCGCCCTGATTCTCGGCGACAACATCTTCTATGGACATGATCTTCACAAACAGCTTGAAGATGCCTCAAACAAAGAAAAGGTGCAACTGTCTTTGCCTATCATGTTAATGATCCCGAACGCTACGGTGTAGTTGAGTTTGACCAGGCTGGTAAAGCGATTTCGCTGGTTGAAAAACCCGCTGAACCAAGAAGTAATTACGCCGTTACAGGTCTTTATTTTTATGATAACAGCGTAGTAGAAATGGCGAAAAACCTTAAACCCTCACCACGTGGTGAACTTGAAATTACCGATATCAATAATCTCTATCTTGAGAAAGGTGAACTCTCGGTTTCCATAATGGGGCGCGGGCATGCGTGGCTGGATACAGGAACTCATCAGAGTCTGAATGAAGCCAATAACTTTATTCAAACCATAGAAACGCGGCAAGGATTGAAGGTAGCTTGTCCCGAAGAAATTTCCTATCGCATGGGTTTTATTAACGCTGAACAGCTCAAAAAACTGGCTCAACCATTATTAAAAAATGATTATGGTAAGTATTTAATGGCTTTGTATAACGGAAAATTATAATGAAAATAATTGATACGAAGATTCCGGATGTGAAAATTATTGAGCCATCAGTATTTGGTGATGAGCGTGGCTTTTTTATGGAAACCTGGCAACAAAAAAAATTCGAAGACTTAGTTTGTAAAAGAAATTTTGTACAGGACAACCATTCAAAATCTGCGAAAGGTATTTTGAGAGGATTACACTATCAAACCGAAAATACGCAAGGTAAATTAGTACGAGTCGTTTCTGGGGAGGTTTTTGATGTTGCTGTAGACTTGCGTAAATCTTCCGAAACGTTTGGCCAGTGGGTGGGGGTTTTACTCTCAGCTGAAAACAAACTTCAGCTCTGGGTACCAGAGGGCTTTGCTCATGGATTTTATGTAACTTCTGAAAGTGCCGAGTTTGTCTATAAATGCACAGATTACTATAATCCCAATGCTGAACATTCTTTGTTATGGAATGATAAAAAGCTTGGAATAGCGTGGCCTATAACATCTGAGCCTAAATTATCTTCAAAAGATGCCTTGGCAGCTGGCTTTGATGATGCAATATATTTTGAGTAATGAAAATGCTTAATAAACATCTTTTTACTGCGCATCGACAGTTGATTTATCAGATGACGAAGCGAGAAATCACCAGTCGTTACAGGGGTTCTGCATTAGGTATGTTGTGGTCCTTTATCAATCCACTACTAATGCTCATTGTTTATACATTTGTATTTTCGGTCGTATTCAAAGCTAAATGGCCGGGTACTGCTGAAGAGTCAAAATCTCAGTTTGCAATCATTCTTTTCGCAGGGATGATTATCCATGCATTTTATTGTGAAGTGTTGAATTTATCCTCAGGAAATATTGTTGGGAACTCTAATTATGTCAAAAAAGTGGTTTTCCCTCTCGAAATATTGACGTTAATAACATGCTTCGCAGCTTTATTTAATATGTTTATTAGTACAGTTGTACTATTTTTAATAAACATAATTTTAGGTGATGCACTGCACTGGACAATGATATTAACTCCTGTCGTAGTTTTACCGCTATTTATACTGGCAGTCGGCACTGGTTGGTTAGTGTCTGCACTTGGTGTATACATTCGAGATATAAGTCAATTCATGGGCGTATTGACGTCGCTACTTTTATTTCTTTCTCCTGTTTTTTTCTCTTTAAATTCTTTACCTGCAGAATTCAGGGGGGTTATAGAATTAAATCCTCTGACATTCATTATCGAGCAATTCAGGAAAGTGTTTATTTTTGGTGAGTTGCCTGACTTCCTCGGAATAGCGATTTACACTGTGGTAAGCCTGATTTTTACTTTTATTTCATATCGTATTTTCAATAAATTGAGGAAAGGATTTGCTGATGTCCTCTAAACAATTTGCTATAGAAATCGATAATGTAAGTAAGTGTTTTTTCGTATACAAAAAACCTATTGACAGGCTCAAACAGTTTATTTTTCCAAAGGTTGGATTAAAGAATAAGAAATATTACGATGAGTTCTGGGCTGTAAATAAAGTTTCTTTAAAAATTAAACCAGGTGAAACGGTTGCAATAGTCGGTAGAAATGGTTCAGGTAAATCTACACTATTACAGATGATATGCGGAACGCTTCAACCAACGTCAGGTAAAATTAAAGTACAAGGTAAGATCGCTGCTTTACTTGAATTAGGTTCAGGTTTCAATCCAGAATTTACCGGTAGAGAAAACATCTATCTAAATGCTTCTGTGTACGGTTTAACCCGTGATGAAATTGACAAAAAATTCAACAGCATCGTGAGATTTGCAGATATTGGTGACTTCATTGAACAACCAGTAAAAACATACTCAAGCGGCATGTACGTAAGGCTTGCTTTTGCTGTTATTGCTCATGTTGACGCCGATATTTTAGTTATAGACGAAGCTTTAGCTGTAGGTGATGCTGTCTTTACACAAAAATGTATGCGGTTTATTCGCGATTTTCAAAAGAATGGCACTTTGCTTTTTGTTAGTCATGATATGTATTCTGTACAAAACTTGTGTGAAAAAGCATTATGGTTAAATAAAGGCAATACACTTAATTACGGGTTGTCTAAAGATATTGCAGAAGAATATTTGAAATTTACCCTTGAGCAAATCTACGGTGAAAGTGCTATTTTAGAAGATGTCGGTGATAAAGCTAAAAAAGAGGAGTTGACAGATACGACTCCGTCGATAATTGATTACAAGGCTGATGTTAAAGTAATAGATAACTTGTCTGAGTCAAACGGCTGGAAAACAGGACATGATGAGATTACTGGCGTAACACTAAAAAATCTGTCGCATGATGATGATATAATGCGCGGAGGTGAGACAGTAAGAGTAACTATAAATGCACTAGCCCATAGCTCACTGGATGCTCCTATTTTAGGTTTCTTAGTCAAAGATAAGCTTGGACAGTATCTTTTTGGCGAAAATACACTTGTGATTACAGGTTCAGCCCCGCCAACTTATCATGCAGGTCAAAAATTTTCAGCCACCTTTGAGTTTGTATTGCCGATGTTGCCAAATGGTGATTATGCTTTAATGTGCTCAGTTGCTAATGGTGACCTTGTTAATAATATTCAGCATCATCATTTGCATGATGCGCTTTTTATTAAAGTTTTCAACAGCCAGGTACGTTGGGGACTGGTCGGAGTTAAGTTTAGTAAAATAAAAATGGAAGCCAAATGAGTAATTCTCTTTCTAAATTATATCAAGAACACGATAACAAACGTTCTGATAAGTGGGAACTCTATATCAGTGTTTATGATAATATTCTCATGCCAGTTAAAAACGAAATTAAGAGCGTTTTTGAGATTGGAATTCAAAATGGCGGCTCGCTGGAGATTTGGGATAAATATTTTACTAACTTAAATGCTATAGTTGGATGTGATATTAACCCAAAATGTGCTGAACTCACTTATGAAAATAGTAAAATCAACGTACTCGTTCAGGATGCTAATCTTCCTGATACGGTATCATTGATAAAAGACCGTTTTCCATTGGGTTTGGATTTGATTATTGATGATGGCTCCCACACCAGTAAAGATATCATCCTATCCTTTCTTAACTATTTCCCGTTATTGAATCATAATCGTTTTATGATCATTGAAGATTTACATTGTAGCTATTGGAAAGATTTTGGTGGCGGCCTTTATGATCCAATGTCGTCCTTAGCTTTCTTAAAGAAGTTAGCGGATTGCATTAATTTCGAACATTGGGGAACGCCATCTAAAAGTCGGAAAAAATTTCTTAGTGAGTTTGAAAAGTTTTATGGTGTGAACATTGATGAAGATCTTATTTCGGAAATCCATAGTGTCACATTTTATAATTCAATTTGTATTATTACTAAGAAACCAGCTGAATCTAACCAGTTAGGTCGCCGTATCATGGCTGGTACGACACAACAAGTTATCTCCCTGGATAACGTCACAATGCAAAGTCAGGCTCCAGACCAGTCGGAAAATTTTTGGTCTAACATATACAGTTCTCCTGAATCTTTATATCCTGATTTATTGGGAAAAAACTATAACTATTTAAAAGAAATCGAAGAGCTAAAGAATTCGAGTTTATCATTCGAAAATGAAAAATCGGAATTAAATGCTAAGATCGCTTCTCTTAAAGATGAATTGAACATTGCTAACCGTGAAGTCGATAGTATCAGAAATTCATTTTCATATCGTTTGATTAATAAAATAAAGTCATTTTTTGGAACTCATAAATGAATAAAATTAAGCCTCTTGCTTTTTATCTTCCTCAGTTTCATCGTGTTAAAGAAAATGACGAGTGGTGGGGAAAAGGGTTTACTGAATGGACAAATGTTGCCAGAGCAAAACCCAATTTTAAAGGCCATTATCAGCCTCATGTTCCTGCGGATCTCGGGTTTTATGATCTTAATGATGTCGAAAACATGCGAGAGTAGGCCGACTTAGCTCGTGAGCACGGGATACATGGTTTTTGTTTTTACTACTACAGGTTCAAAGATGGAAGACGTATATTAGAGAAGCCATTAAATAACTATGTCGAAAGCGACATTGATTTTCCATTTTGTTACTGCTGGGCTAATGAAAACTGGACTAAAACATGGGATGGTTTAGACAAAGAAGTCCTTCTTGAGCAAAATCATGGAGGAAAAGACGATATTGATTTTATAAACGAATTGATCAGCGTCTTTAAGGATGAGAGATACATAAAAGTAGATGGTAAACCAATGCTCCTTGTATATCGCGCTGATCTGTTAGTGGATTCGATATCACTAACGAAGAGATGGCGTGAGATAGCTAAGGAGGCGGGTTTCCCTGATTTACACTTATGCGCTGTACAATTCTATGGAATAGAAAATCCAGCCGATTATGGCTTCGATGCTGCCGTTGAGTTTCCACCTCACAAATTTATTGGGCCAGAAAATCGCCCAGATAGGACTGAGGAAATAACTAATCCGGAGTTTTCAGGTGGTATTGTTGATTACAGAAAAGTATTGAGTCAGGCTATTCGGCGAACCGTGCCAGATTATCAATGCTATCGAGGTATTATTCCTTCATGGGATAACACAGCAAGACGTCAGCATACAGGGCATATATTTGTCAATGCCTCAGCTAAGCTATATCAATTTTGGTTGTCATATTTGGTTGATTATACGAAAAAATATTTACCAAATGGTCAGGAATTTGTATTTATAAATGCATGGAACGAATGGGCAGAAGGCGCACATCTTGAACCTGACTTAAAAAATGGTCGCGCATATCTTGAGGCTACTTTGTCTGCGATCAACGAAAAAAAAAATCGATATCAAGAGTGTGATTGTTAATGAAGACCTTTTAGCCTTTTTAGTAAAAAACTCTTCAGAAGAAGAAATTCGCATGATAAATGAAGCTATTCGGTTATCTTATTACTCACCTGAAAGTGTCACTTTGAGTAATAACTCGCATAGCTATCAAAACGTGAGACTCCGTGATTACATTAGAGTAAACCATCCTGGGGTTTATAAATTCATCCTTCCAATTTATAAACTGGTAAGAAGATTCAGATGAAAACAGTTGCTGTTATTGCTCACTACGATATAAATAATGTGATTGATGATTATTTATTAATCTTATTCAAAAAGTTATTTCTGGTATGCGATAAAATTGTGGTTGTTACAACCTCTGGAATAGATCCGAACAGCCAGTCTGCGCTTCATGCGTTAGGTGATTTAGAAGTTATTACGCGTGAAAACGTAGGCTACGATTTTTTGAGTTATAAAACTGGAATTAATAGTATAACCGATCTGTATTTATATGATAGATTATTAGTTTTGAATGATAGTTTTTATGTTAACGAATCCTTTAACTTAGAAAATATTCTTCTTGAAAGTGAGGGTAAAGATATTTTTAGTCTCACATCAACTAACCAGTTTAGATACCACTTGCAAAGTTATTTTCTGGTTTTTAATAAGAAAGCTATATTGTCTAAATGGTTTTTTAAATTCTGGCGTAGTATCTTTACCTATAAACGCAAAATGAAGATCATTTTCGATTATGAAATGGGATTGACATCTACAGCTTTACATGAAGGCTTAAAAGTAGGGAGCGTTATTTCATTTGAACATAAGGACAATCCTTGCCATAAAAATGTTGAGGAATTATTTTCTAAGATAGGTATCGTCAAAATTGATGTGCTAAGAAATAATATATCATATTTTGATGTTAATAGATTAGATAAAGCAGATATAGTTCGCGCTCATCTGCTTAGAACAACATCTGCTTATAGTCAACGTAAGTTGGAGTTTGGGAAGAATATTAAAGCTGGAGATAACTTTTTTGAGTACTCACATATTTCTGATATCCATGCAAATATAGCGGTAATCATACATATATTCTACCCTGATATTTCTTCAGAAATCCGCGAATATATTGAAAAAATTCCTAAAAACATTGATGTTTTTATTACTGTTCCCGAAGAATCTTACATTCCTGGTATTATAGATTTATTCATAGCAAGCGCATCTTCGCTATTTATTGCTGTTACGGAAAATAAAGGACGTGATGTTTATCCGTTTGTTAAAGTAATGCAGTCGTATGACTTTAAAAAATACACAATGGTTTTAAAGTTACATACTAAAAAGAGTAAATATAGCACGTTAGGAGATATATGGAGAAAAAATATTTACTCTGGTCTTCTTTCATCTGCTGCTAATATTGATAAATTATATTCTTCTTTTAATGAAGGGCAGGTAGGTATTGCCGCACCATTCAAAGATTACCTCTCCAGTGAGAATTATTGGGGGGCGAATAAAGAGCGTGTTTATACTTATGCTAAACGTTTAGGGATAGATAATGACAAAATTAATCTGTTCTTTGTTGGCGGCACAATGTTCTGGTTTAAACCAGATGCCCTTTACCCTCTTGTAGAGCTCATTTGTGAGAAGGATTTTGAAGAAGAACTCAACCAGCAGGATGGGACTTTTGCTCATGTATTTGAAAGACTAACGTGTTTGTCAACAATGAGTAAAGGCTATAAAGCCATAGACATAAATGAATTTTTTGAGGTTGACCATTCCATGGTAAAAAATAACGAAGTAATTGTTCTTAAGTGAAGAGCGATATGATCGATACATTCGCCTTTTATTTTCCACAGTTTTATTCAACAGTGGAAAACTCTGAATGGTGGGGTGAAGGGTTTACGGATTGGGATCTGGTTCGTGATGCTCGCCCGCAGTTTCCTATGCATAATCAGCCAAGATTACCCACAAATGGATATGTTAATCAATCGAATCCTTCAGTGATTGCCTCGCAAGCGGAACTTGCCAGAGATTATTCTTTAACGGGTTTTAACTTCTACCATTACTGGTTTAACGGCAAACCTTATCTTGATATACCTATCAAAAATTTGCTTGGTCAGCCTTCTGTCAATATTAAATTTATGATGACATGGGCGAATGAGAGCTGGACTCGACAATGGATTGGCAAGCCAAACGAATTTTTGATCAAACAGAATTATTATAGTAACGATTTTGAAATCGTATCACATTATGATTACCTGAGCCGTTTTTTTCAAGATGATAGATACTATAAGATAAATAATAAACCTGTTTTAAATATATACAGACCAGAGCTTATACCTTCGCTACATAGCGTTTTATCTAAGTTTGATGATCTTGCCAAAAAAGATGGTTTCGATGGATTGTACTTTATTGCTTGCAGAAGTTATGATATTTCTAACGCTGATAGTGTTTATAAGCATTTTGATGCGATAATGAATTTCAATCCTCGCTATGCAATAAATTTTTATCTTAACAAAAGTAAATTCCCTAAACTTGAGAAAATTGCTCGTAGTTTACCCGAGAGTATACAGTCAACTATCTCCAGGTTTCGTAAAAATAATTCAAGTATAAAAAGATTTGATTATAATGGTTTTATTTCTTCATTAATGCATAGCGAAAGCTTTGTTTTGAATAAACCTGTATATCATTCGGTTTTTCCCGACTGGGATAATACTGCTAGTTATGGTGAAAGAGCGACGTTGTTCGATAATGTTTCTGTAGAAAATTATAGAGAAGCACTTTCGCTAGCTATTGGTAAGCTCTCAAACTCTCATCAACCACTTTTATTTATTAATGCCTGGAATGAGTGGTCGGAAAGCGCTTACCTTGAACCAGATGACAAGCGAAAAAATGCATTTCTGGAAGTGACCCAAAGCGTTCTTTCCACAAATAGATCACGTCGATGAGTTTTTTACATTTGGGTTTGTGATGGTGAATAGTGAAAATTATAGCTTCTGTTGTTCTTTATAAACATAATTATAATGATATTAAGAGTACCTTAGATTCTTTAATCGCTGACGAAAGTATTGATAAAATTGTCCTTGTTGATAATGGGAGTCATTGTCTTTGGCTTTCAGAGTTAACGAATGCTAAAATCGAAATAATCAATACCCGCCATAATCGTGGTTTTGGTGCGGGTCATAATACAGTTTTGTCAAAATATACAGACTCAGCAGATTATTTTCTTATTTGTAATCCTGATATCTCATTTCCGAAAGGTGAGATGTCAAAGCTTTATGATTATTGTCTGGCAAATAACGTTGATTTTTCTATTCCCAAAATAGTTTATCCTGATGGTACATTACAGTATGCCTGTAAGTTGTTACCTAATCCTGTTCAGCTTTTTGCCAGACGTTTTTTTAAGAATAGCGGCGGTGAGCTAAATCAGCAGTATGAATTACATCAGGCTGACTATGGTAAACCTTTTTTTGCACCATCATTTTCGGGTTGTTGCATGATATTAAGCAATGCTGCGGTTAAATATTCTGGCGGCTTCGATGAAAGGTTTTTTCTTTATTTTGAAGATGTTGATTTGTCACGACGTTTATGTGATTCCGATTTGAAAGTAGTTTATTGCCCAGTATCTGTTGTTTATCATGAGGCACAAAGGAGATCTTATATCAAATATAAATTTCTTTTTTACCATATCGTTTCGGCTTGTAAGTACTTTAATAAGTGGGGATGGTGGCGTGATATAATAAGAGCTAAATTGAACAAAAAATGCCTTAGTCAGTTCTATTAACCAGATCTTACATATTCGTCTCTTCCATTTATTATTTCCTTTAATTAACTTCCACGGAAGGTCTGTTATTAGTATCATGTCACTATCTTAACTGATCATAAGAACACTTGTAGATTGATCTTCAGACAGGAGTAAAAAATGTCCAAGCAACAAATCGGTGTTGTCGGTATGGCAGTCATGGG
>Ga0157359_1000811_pt1 | contig 11997 bp, 10 predicted proteins | sample AttcapACBM3_FD_111482 | JGI IMG/M metagenome (GOLD analysis project Ga0157359, IMG submission 111482) | Fungus gardens microbial communities from leaf cutter ant in Botucatu, State of São Paulo, Brazil - Atta capiguara ACBM3 | ecosystem: Host-associated > Fungi > Mycelium > Unclassified ...
CAGCGAAGAACCACAAAGATGTGGCAATCGTAGTAAAAAGCAGTGACTACCAGGCTATCGTTGCTGAGATGGATGCCAACAATAACTCGCTGACCCTCGAAACCCGTTTCGATCTGGCCATCAAAGCTTTCGAACATACTGCGTCTTACGACAGCATGATCGCCAACTACTTCGGTACCATGGTTCCTGCTTACCACGGTGAAACCACCGAACCATCCGGCCGCTTCCCTCGTACGCTGAACCTGAACTTCATTAAGAAGCAGGATATGCGTTATGGCGAGAACAGCCACCAGGATGCTGCTTTCTATATAGAAGAAAATGTAGCAGAGGCCTCTGTTGCTACTGCGCAGCAGGTTCAGGGTAAAGCGCTGTCTTACAACAACATCGCGGATACCGATGCAGCACTGGAATGCGTAAAAGAATTTGATAAACCAGCCTGCGTTATCGTTAAACATGCTAACCCTTGCGGGGTGGCAGTGGGCGATTCCATTCTGGATGCTTACGAACGTGCTTATAAAACTGACCCAACTTCTGCCTTCGGCGGCATCATCGCGTTCAACCGTGAACTGGATGAAGCAACTGCGCAGGCGATTATCAGTCGTCAGTTCGTTGAAGTGATCATTGCACCATCTGCCAGCGATGCAGCATTGCAGGTAACTTCAGCCAAACAGAACGTGCGTGTACTGATTTGTGGCGAATGGCAGCAGCGTCAGAGCGGTCTGGACTTCAAACGCGTAAATGGCGGCCTGCTGGTTCAGGATCGTGATCTGGGCATGGTCAATGAAAGCCAGTTGCGCGTGGTAACCAAACGTCAGCCAACTGAACAGGAAATGCGTGATGCCCTGTTCTGCTGGAAAGTAGCGAAGTTCGTTAAATCCAATGCCATCGTTTATGCCCGTGACAATATGACTATCGGTATAGGTGCAGGCCAGATGAGCCGTGTTTACTCCGCAAAAATTGCCGGCATCAAAGCGGGTGATGAAGGTCTGGAAGTGAAAGGTTCAGCGATGGCGTCCGATGCCTTCTTCCCATTCCGTGATGGTATTGATGCTGCTGCCGCGGTTGGCATTACCTGTGTTATCCAGCCTGGTGGTTCTATCCGTGATGAAGAAGTGATTGCGGCTGCCGATGAACACGGTATTGCGATGATCTTTACTGATATGCGCCATTTCCGCCATTAATTCCGGAGTCTCCAGATGAAAATTTTAGTTATTGGTAATGGCGGGCGTGAACACGCTCTGGCGTGGAAAGCAGCTCAGTCGCCACTGGCAAAAACAGTATTCGTCGCACCAGGTAACGCAGGTACTGCACTGGAACCTGCATTACAAAACGTGGATATCAATCCAACTGATATTCAGGGCTTACTGGATTTTGCTCAGAAAGAAAAAATCGATCTGACCATTGTGGGTCCGGAAGCACCACTGGTTATCGGTGTGGTTGATGCATTCCGCGCTGCAGGCCTGAAAATCTTCGGCCCAACACAAGCAGCCGCTCAGTTAGAAGGTTCAAAAGCCTTTACTAAAGACTTCCTGGCGCGTCATCAGATCCCAACTGCCGAATACCAGAATTTCACAGAGATTGAGCCGGCACTGGCTTACATCCGTGAAAAAGGTGCACCGATTGTTATTAAAGCTGACGGTCTGGCTGCAGGTAAAGGCGTGATCGTTGCCATGACACTGCAGGAAGCCGAAGATGCCGTGCGGGATATGCTGGCAGGTAATGCATTCGGTGACGCAGGCAGTCGTGTGGTGGTGGAAGAGTTCCTTGATGGTGAGGAAGCCAGCTTTATCGTGATGGTGGATGGCGAAAACGTTCTGCCAATGGCCACCAGCCAGGATCACAAACGCGTTGGTGACGGTGATACCGGTCCGAATACCGGTGGTATGGGAGCTTACTCTCCTGCTCCGGTGGTGACTGATGAAGTCCACCAGCGTGTCATGGATCAGGTTATCTGGCCAACCGTACGTGGTATGGCAAGTGAAGGCAATGTGTATACCGGTTTCCTGTATGCCGGCCTGATGATCGATAAAAACGGTCAGCCAAAAGTGATCGAATTTAACTGCCGCTTCGGGGATCCGGAAACTCAGCCTATTATGCTGCGTTTACAGTCTGACCTGGTTGAACTGTGTCTGGCTGCTGTTGACGGTAAACTGAACGAGAAAGACTCTGTCTGGGATCCACGTCCTTCTCTGGGCGTGGTACTGGCCGCAGGTGGTTATCCTGGCGACTATGCCAAAGGTGATCAGATCCATGGTTTGCCACAGACAGAAACTGCTGACGGTAAAGTTTTCCATGCAGGTACGGCTCTGAAAGATAATCAGGTTGTTACCAACGGTGGACGTGTACTTTGTGTTACCGCACTGGGTGAAGATGTTGCCGCTGCACAGAAACGTGCTTACGAGCTGGCGCAGACTATCTCCTGGGAAGGTTGCTTCTGCCGTAAAGACATTGGCTATCGTGCTATCGACCGTAAATAACGACAGATAATACTTTCCTGGATTGAAGGGAAATTATCAGGGCAGGATGAGAATCCTGCCCTTTTTACGAGCAGTGGATATTATCTCTACCACGGTTTCCTCTGCATTCATGCTGAGAAATCGGCTTCCTGCGGTTCATTAATACAAAGATCTTCAGTACTGACCAGCAATAACTGTGTATCTCCTGCTGTTTCCAGCCACGCAATCCCCATCACCGCAGATGACCCAGCCCGACGCTGTGTAAGGTAATTTTGTTCTGATCGTCCAAAAGATGGATGTAGGGTATCACCCCGGCAACTGCTCACTATTCCGGATGCTGACCAGCGCCCCTGCTTCAGCCGAACCTTACCGCGTTGCAAATCATCACTGATTCGCAACATGCGCCGGGCATCAAACTGATATAACGCCACATCATCCTCTGACAGAGATTCCTTTCTCCCGTCGAGCTGTCGCTGCATAAAATTCAGTTTACCGGTCTGATCGAAACGTAATGTCACATCACCCGCCTTACCTGATGATGAATGTCGTTCTACAGCGATCAGTTTGCCATCCAGCCAGTGATAATCGGTGGTTTCAGTCACCGAACCATCAAACGGGGTATAAATAGTCAGCATATGGGAGAGTTGCGGCTGGCTGTCCTTACGCCAGATACGTACAGAACCCTGATCCGCCAGATAACCACTGGCAGTAAACTCAGGTTTTCCGGTGTGCGAGCTGCATCCGGTTAACAATGCTATGGAGAGAAGAAAAGGAAGTGTCAGTTTCATCTGTCAAACATAGCACACCGATCTTATCCGGCACACTCTGAGTAACAGATAAAACAGAGGGGGCAAATTGCCCCCCTGTCTAAAACTTGTCACTGTCTGACGATTACTTAACAGCGTCTTTCAGTGCTTTACCAGAAACGAATGCTGGTACGTTCGCAGCAGCAATGGTGATCTCTTTGCCAGTCTGCGGGTTGCGGCCAGTACGCTCAGCACGATGGTTAACTTTAAAGGTACCAAAACCAACCAGTTGTACAGCATCACCTTCTTTCAGAGACTCGGTAATCGCGGCCAGGGTGGATTCCAGTGCAGCTTTAGCCTGGGCTTTGGACAGGTCAGCTTTGTCCGCAATTACATCAATCAGTTGAGTCTTGTTCATAAGTTATCCTTACAGTGTATTTATCGCTTGCTCAGCACCATGTGCGAGGGAAAAACCAGATTCTGGTACTCTCCTGCATACACGCACCGATAGCCACATTTTTCAGCCCCCCAAATGTAGACCAGACTGGGGGCAGATGTGAAGCCCAAAGGCACTACAAATCGAGCCGGAAATCACGTTTTGTGGCCTTATTGCTGAAATTCTATCCCAATGTTACTCATTCCGGACTCTCGCAGGTCGGCACGCAGTCCTTTAATCAGTTCAATATCACGTTCTTCGCAGGCAGCTAACAGGCGGAAAATTTCCCACTGGATATCCCATTCCTGTTCCACCGCCGGGTTAAGTTTTAACTCTTCTTCGGTCATTTCACGACCGGCCTGAGTCATTTCCAACATGGCAACGGTGGTGATAGAGGTTTTACTGACTTCAATGGCATGTTCCAGTGTTTCACCACTTAAACGTGAATGCAGCAATTCGCTGAGCGCCACGCAGGCATCAATCGCCGGATACACGCCGTAAAGGTCAAAATCGTCCGCAGAAGGAATTGCTTCTTCCAGCTTTTCCAGTTGCGTATCGAAATTCACCTTCGCATCTTTCACCACCAGCGTTTCCCACAGCAGATCAAGAATACGGCGATATTGCTGTCCATCAGCAAACCCCGTCTGCTGACAGAAAGCACGGTAGTTGGGCGCCATGCGTTCACACAGGCAGGCCATAAAGGTCACATGCTGCCAGCTTTCCAGCTTTTCCAGCCGTAAATGAATCGGGTTACGTAACATATTGGAGTCTCTGAATTAACGTACTGGACGCAGTGTACCTGAAAAGCCGCATGGCGACACGGTTAACCCTGCAAGAGAGAAGTAAAAGCACGCCGTCTGGATGCGACGGCATCTGCCCAGCGGGTCGGTTCCGGCAAACGGTATCCCCGCAGGCAGTTTTGTACCCACTGCAGGGCGCTGTCCTGACTGATGCGATGCCCGGTGGAGATAAACAACGGATTGCAACGCACTTTACTGCGTAATACCCAGCCCAGTTGCTGATCATGATCCATTAACGGCTGATAGCTACCCGGTATTGCATCTGGTGGCGTAAACGAGCCACACAAACGCTGTTTTGCCACGCCAATGGTGGGAACATCCACCAGCAAACCAAAATGACTGGCAACGCCTAAGCGTCTTGGATGCGCCACACCATGACCATCAACAAACAATAAATCAGGACGGTGCTGTAACTGATCCCATGCCGCCTGCAATGCCGGTACTTCACGGAAAGAGAGAAAGCCCGGAATATACGGCATGGTGGTGGCAATACGTGCCACCTGATATTCAATCACTTTCAGGGAAGGATATTCGAGGATCACCAGGGCAGCGCGTGTTACCTCACCACCCTGTTCGAAACCAACATCCGCACCACCAATCAAACGCGGGGGCATAACTTCAAAAGCGTCATGATGAATCACTTCTGTAGCCCGTAAGCGTTGCTGATCACGTAGTGCGGCGATATCCATGTTTTATTCCTGATGATAAGGACGGGAAAGTGTATGTACCGCTTCCACAAAGGCACCAGCATGTTCTGGTGGCACGTCCTGATGGATACCATGTCCAAGGTTAAAGACATGACCGGAACCCTGACCAAAGCGTTCCAGAATGGTCGATACTTCCTGTTCGATACGTGCAGGTGGTGCATACAACACTGAAGGATCCATGTTGCCCTGCAACGCCACTTTATCGCCCACACGACGACGGGCATCGTCAATGTCGGTTGTCCAGTCCAGACCCAGTGCGTCACAACCTGTTGCCGCCATCTCTTCCAGCCACTGACCACCGCCTTTGGTAAACAGTGTTACTGGCACCCGGCGACCTTCATGTTCGTGCAGCAGACCATCCACAATTTTGTGCATGTAGTAGAGGGAGAACTCACGATAATCACGACCTGTCAGCACGCCGCCCCAGGTATCAAAGATCATCACCGACTGCGCTCCGGCACGAATTTGTGCATTCAGATACAGGGTGACGCTGTCTGCCAGTTTATCCAACATCAGATGCAGCGTTTGTGGTTCGGCATACATCATTTTTTTCAGTTTGGTAAAGGCTTTACTGCTACCGCCTTCAACCATATAGGTTGCCAGCGTCCATGGGCTACCGGAAAAACCAATCAGCGGCACTTCGCCATTCAGGTTTTTACGGATAGTGCGCACCGCATTCATCACATAGCCCAGTTCCTGTTCCGGATCCGGAATCGGTAATTTTTCCACATCAGCACGACAGGTAATTGGGTGGGAAAAACGTGGACCTTCACCGGCTTCAAAGTAAAGTCCCAGCCCCATGGCATCAGGAATGGTCAGAATATCGGAGAACAAAATGGCGGCATCCAGCGCATAACGACGTAACGGTTGCAACGTAACTTCGCAGGCCAGTTCAGCATTTTTGCACAGTGACATAAAGTCACCCGCCTGTGAGCGCGTTGCTTTGTATTCTGGTAAATAACGCCCCGCCTGGCGCATCATCCATACGGGAGTTACGTCAACAGGCTGGCGCAGCAAGGCTCGCAGATAACGGTCGTTCTTCAATTCACTCATCACAGGACTCTCTACTCGATACAAGGCTACAGTGTACCATTTATCATCGTTCAGTGAGCGATGTGGTTGTGCTCACAGTGGGATGCCTCATTCACTTACCAACTCACTATGCTCACGACATAGCACAATCGTGTCTTCAATCAGTCGCCGGGCAATGGTGCCCACCGGAGGCAACTGTGGCAGAGCATCATGGCGATACCACCCCGCATCCAGCAACTCTTTCGGATCGATCTTAATATCGCCTTCATCGTAATCGGCCATAAATGCCATCATCAGCGACTGCGGGAACGGCCAGGGTTGAGAAGCAACATACCGTAAGTTTTTCACCCGGATACCACATTCTTCCATTACTTCCCGGGCTACTGTCTGTTCCAGGGTTTCCCCTACTTCAGCAAACCCAGCCAGCACGGTATAAATACTGTTACGATGGCGGGTATGTTGCGCCAGCAGTATTTCATCGCCGCGCCGGACAGCGACAATCATGCACGGCGCAATTTGTGGATAATAGCGCTGATGGCAGTGCCCACATAAACAGGCCCATTCGGTTTTGCTGTGGTGCATCTCATGGCCACAATAACCACACCAGCGGTGAGAACGATAAAATTCAGCCAGCTGTACACCCCGCCCAGCCAGTTGGAACAACCCTGTTTCCTGATCCAGCAACTGGCGTAAAGATCCACAATCCCGATCCCGACCTTCCCGGATCAACCAGACAGGTTCTCCTTGCCACTCCCCAATTTGCGATCCCATTGATCCTGTGAGATTAAATGATCCGGCAGATCCGTGTGGCAGTTCACCTTTCGGCAACCAAATCTTATGTTCCTGGCTGACAACCCACCAGCCTGTGTCTACGCTTACTATTTGACGTTCCATAACTTTACTTATCACCCTTGTTCAAAGGCTGGTTTGAAGCCCGACACTAAAAATAACATTCATGGAGATGAACATGCTTAACCAGTTAAAAAACCTGACCGCACGCATTGGTGGTTGCAGTGAACTGGTCGATTTCTGTTTGCACGCCCGCAAACGATTACTGATTACCTACTATCGTCTGACTGGTATTAATGCTGACAGAGGATGGACAGCAAAAGTCGATGATAAAGTGCTGGACGATTTTTGCCAAAATCTGGTGGATTATCTTTCTACTGGTCATTTCACTGCTTATGAGCGTTTTATCCGCGAACTGGAAAACCGGGATCAGTTGGCAAAAGCGAAAGCAATTTATCCTTCCCTGAGCGCCAATACCGAACAGATCATGGAGATCTACGATACACATCTGGAAAATGCCATTGGTGGTAGCAACACGCAGGAACTGCAATATGCCCTGTCGATGGTGGGTGAAGCGTTAGCAGAACGTTTCGCTCTGGAAGATAAATTTATCGCTCTGGTGCTGGATAAAGATAACGAAAATCCTCCTGTCTAATTACGCTCTTCCCAAGGTGTACCCTGTCGGCCGGGTAATGGCGAATGACTTGTAGTTTCCAGTCGCTCTCTTTATGCTGGGCGCCATTACCAGTCACACCGAGGAAGAAATATGAGTCGTAGTGCCTTTCCTGCCACCGCTGCCCACCTGGGGCTGTATCCGGTTGTGGAAACCGTAGAATGGATTGAACGTCTGCTGGAATTTGGTGTGCGTACTATCCAGTTACGGATTAAAAATCGGCAGGAAGATGATGTGGAACAACAGATCATTGATGCCATTGCTCTGGGGAAACGCTATAACGCTCGCCTGTTTATCAATGATTACTGGCGTCTGGCCATTAAACATCAGGCTTATGGCGTACATCTGGGACAGGAAGATTTGGATATTGCTGATTTAGATGCCATCCACGCTGCTGGTTTGCGTCTGGGTCTGTCCACACATGATGATGCCGAACTGGATCGCGCTCTGGCAGTAAAACCTTCTTATATTGCACTGGGTCATATTTATCCAACCCAGACTAAAGATATGCCTTCTTCTCCACAAGGTGTAATTGAACTGACTCGTCATATTCAGCGTCTGAAAGGAATCCCCACTGTAGCGATCGGTGGGATCAGTATTGATCGTGTGCCAGAAGTTCTGGCAACCGGCGTAGGCAGCATTGCGGTAGTCAGTGCGATTACCAAAGCCGATGACTGGAAAGCAGCAACTCGCAAACTTCTGGATTTAGTGGAAGGCCCGGAAAATACTGCTCACTGAGATCTTCCCCACCCTGATTGAACTGTGCCATCAAAAGTTGGACATCAATTAGCCAGGGTACATCTTATGGGTGGATGTAAAGCCGTGAAACGAAGCCGGGAGCAAACCATTCACGGTTTTTTTCGTTGGTCTGCCTGTGCCAAATAACGTCATGGCATCACACAGGCAGAGCATCCACCACCAGCCGTGCCGAAGCATTCCTTTCGACCTGACCATGATTTATCAGTCTGTTATCGCCAATGGTTCGATGTTGTGATAATCCATCTTCATTGCCCGTTCAACTTCTGCGCCCAGGAATGCCAGAGCCCGTTCTGTTTTTTCACTACATGGCAACGAATAACTTAGCCGCAGACAATTACGATACTTACCTGATGCAGAAAACAACGATCCCACCGCAATCTGTATTTTTTCTTTGCGCATCTGTTGTTCCAGTTGATGCGTATCCACTGTTTCCGGCAATTCAACCCATAACATAAAACTTCCTTGTGGACGGGTAACGCAAATGTCACAGGGAAAATGCTTACGTACCAGACAGGTCAGAATCTTCAGGTTACGTTGGTAAAAATTGCGCATACGCCGCAAATGTGGCTGATAATGCCCCTGACGGATAAAATCTGCGACTGCCAGTTGCGTCAACGTAGTGGTTGATCCCGTTGCCATATATTTCATATGCACAGCCCGATCAAAATAGCGTCCCGGTACTATCCAGCCCAAACGTAAACCTGGTGCCAGAGTCTTGGAAAACGAGCTACAGAGTACCACCCGACCATCGTGATCCAGTGATTTAATGGTTATCGGTCGTGGGTAATCGAAGGTCAGCTCACCGTACACATCATCTTCAATAATCGCGGCATCAAAGCGTTGTACCAGTCTGAGTAATGCCCTTTTACGTTCTTCCGGCATAATAAATCCCAGCGGGTTATTACAGTTGGGCACCACCATCACAGCTTTTACTGGCCACTGCTCAAATGCCAGTTCCAGTGCTTCCAGACTGATCCCTGTGGATGAGTCCGTTGGTATCTCAATCACTTTAATGCCGAATCCGCGCAGGGTTTGCATAATGCCATAAAAGCTGGGAGATTCGACGGCCACAATATCTCCTGGCTGGCAAACCGCCCGAATCGCGATCATAAGCGCTTCATGGCAACCTGTGGTGACCAATACCTCATCGGTAGTTAACTGACAGCCACTATCAATCATTAAGCGAGCGATTTGCTCACGCAATTCGGGTCTGCCATGCAGAACGTCATAACCCAACATTTGTTCATCCTGCTGCTGAGCAATCCGGCTGATCGCTTTCCATAACGGTTTAAGCGTTGGCTGACTAAGATCCGGCGATCCATTCCCCAATAGTAAAGTGTCTTTTTCCTGGCGGAGATCCAGTAACTGACTCACTGCATCCCATTGGGTAATTTCCACTGGCCGTTGGGCCGGACGCGTCATTGCCGGCACTGGCGGCGTGGCTTTCTGCGGTGCGACAAAATAGCCTGATCTTGGCTGTGGAATAATAAGCTGACGTTCTTCCAGCAAATAATATGCCTGTTGCACCGTACTGATGCTGACGCCATGCTCACAACTTAACTGGCGTACAGACGGCAAACGTTCCCCTGCCTGATATAAACCCTGCTCAATGCGTTGTGCCAACAGATCGGCCAGATATTGATAACGCGTCATTTGTATTCCCTTCTGGCAAAACAATAAAGATAAACCAGTACAGATAGCTTCCCTTACGACCATTCAGTCACTTCAGAATATCATCTGTATTCCTGAAAAATCTTATTTTTGCATCTGTATGGTTTCTGTGTCCAGCGGCAGAATGATGAGCAGTGACTGAACATATAGGGGGATGATATGGAGTTTCATGAAAACAGAGCAGCAAAACCATGTAGCTGGCGGTTGATCAAACAGATCTTTTTACTGCCTTACTGGTACTGGCAGAAAAGGCAACTACGTGCTTGTAGCAGATTGATTCTTTCGCGGCTCAATGACCAACAACTGAAAGATATCGGGCTGACCAGGGATGATATCCGAAACTATAAATAATTAGATAATTCATATAGATAAGCTGAAACTTACCCACAGCAATAACGCTATCTGTACTATCTGTGACTACTTTTCTACAGGCCAAAAAAAACCGCTCCGAAGAGCGGTTTTTTACTATGGCATAAACAGTTGACGATTACTCGTCGCTACCGCCTAAGCCTGCGTTCAGCAGTTCTGCCAGGCTGGCAGATGCTTCATCGGCAGTCACCTGTGGTGCAACCGGTGCTTCGCTGGTAGCACGACGACGTGCACGATCCTGATGATAAGCGTAACCGGTACCGGCTGGGATCAGACGACCCACGATTACGTTCTCTTTCAGGCCACGCAGTTCATCACGTTTACCTGCAACAGCGGCTTCGGTCAGAACACGAGTAGTCTCCTGGAACGATGCTGCTGAGATGAAGGACTCAGTTGCCAGAGACGCTTTGGTGATACCCAGCAGGTCGCGAGCATAAGTTGCTGCAATCTTGCCGTTAGCTTCCAGTTCACGGTTAGCAATTTTAACGCGTGACACTTCAACCTGTTCACCTTCCAGGAATTCAGAGCTTCCTGCATTCGCGATAGTTGCTTTACGCAGCATCTGACGAACGATAACTTCGATGTGTTTATCGTTAATCTTAACGCCTTGCAGACGGTAAACTTCCTGCACTTCGTTAGTGATATAACGGGTCACCGCATGTACACCACGCAGACGCAGAATGTCATGTGGAGACTCTGGACCATCGGAAACAACATCACCGCGTTCTACACGCTCACCTTCGAATACGTTCAGCTGACGCCATTTAGGAATCATCTCTTCATATGGATCACTACCATCAACAGGAGTGATTACCAGACGACGCTTGCCTTTGGTTTCTTTACCGAAGGAGATGATACCGCTGATTTCAGCCAGGATCGCAGGTTCTTTCGGACGACGTGCTTCGAACAGGTCAGCAACACGTGGCAGACCACCGGTAATATCCTTGGTACCGCCGGATTCCTGAGGAACACGCGCCAGGGTGTCACCAGAGCTGATCTTAATGCCGTCTTCCAACTGGACAATCGCTTTACCAGGCAGGAAGTACTGTGCAGGCATATCAGTACCAGGGATCAGTACATCATCACCGTTAGCATCAACGATTTTCAGTGCCGGACGCAGATCTTTACCACCGGAAGTACGTTCTGCACTATCCAGTACAACCAGAGAAGACAGACCGGTCAGGTCATCTGTCTGGCGGGTAATGGTCTGACCATCGATCATATCAGTGAAACGAACGAAACCGCCCACTTCAGAGATAACTGGCATGGTATGTGGATCCCAGTTTGCTACAGTTTCACCCGCTGCAACCTGTTCGCCATCACCTTTCGCCAGTGTGGAACCGTAAGGAACTTTATAGCTCTCTTTAGTACGACCGAATTCATCGATCATTTTCAGCTCGGTATTACGTGAAGTAATAACCAGCTTGCCAGCGGAGTTAGTTACCGACTTGGCGTTAGAGAGTTTAATCGTACCTTTGTTTTTCACCTGGATGCTGGATTCAGCAGCCGCACGTGATGCCGCACCACCGATGTGGAACGTACGCATCGTCAGCTGTGTA
>Ga0157359_1000812_pt1 | contig 11994 bp, 14 predicted proteins | sample AttcapACBM3_FD_111482 | JGI IMG/M metagenome (GOLD analysis project Ga0157359, IMG submission 111482) | Fungus gardens microbial communities from leaf cutter ant in Botucatu, State of São Paulo, Brazil - Atta capiguara ACBM3 | ecosystem: Host-associated > Fungi > Mycelium > Unclassified ...
AGCTTGCTACTTTTTTAGTGTTAATAAGGTACTGCAAAATCTTGTTCATCATAGTTGTCAGTAAATTTGTCAATCCAAAAAACATCACAGTTGGTTCAAATGATCCTTCTGATGTTGTAAACACTGCTTTCCACTTATCTCTCTCTTTTATTCTCACATTATTATATTCCTACCATAGATCTATCTTTGTAAATACTCTTTTTGTGCTTATATTTTCTACTATGTCTGAAATCAAAGACAAGGAATAGTTATTTTTGACTGTCCACTCATTGAGATACCTATAATCTTGTATCATTCTCTTCTTCCTATCCTTTTTCCCTACAAAGAATACTGGTGCTGTTTGAGGTGACTTTAAGAGTTTAATGTATTCTTTCCTCAGTTGTTCTATTATAAATTCATGCACCTCTTCCCTCTCTTCCCTTAATAATAGATATACCTTCCCTTTTCTTGGCATGAAACCTTCTCTTTGTTATGATCAATACCTTCTGGCTAAGGCAAGGACTAGGATCAAGAGTAATGATGATATGATCAGCTGCACTGCAATTGTATCAGTCAGTACCTCATGTATCAGGTGCAACAACCTTGCTTGATTCTCATGTTCTATGACTCATTTACTTCATAGACTTCATATTGTTTCCTCATGGCTAAAATGTATATATAGTGTAGATACTATACTGTATTCTTACATTTTACTAATTGACTCTTATACATCAATCCTCTTCTCATCTCAAGTCTTTGCCTAAGTGCAACCTGAGCTCCAAAAGTAAAAGTCATAATACTCTTATATCTATAGCATAATCCCACAGCTTTCTAGTGAGCATTCTTTCACTTGCTTTCTTACCAAAAACCTGTATCCACTTATGGAACCTCTCTGGAACCAACTTTTTTACTTCCACCTCTAATTTTGCTACCTCTTTCTCCTCTTCCCAAATCTCCTACTCTTCTGCTATCTTTTGTACTTCCATTTTTCTTTCCTTCTTTGGCTTTTTTTTTTCTTTTTCTCTTTCTCTTCTTGCCTCTTTCCTTCTTCTTTCTTCTGCTCCTCCTCTTTTTGTTTTTGCCATCCTGACTTCCCTTGCTTTGGTCTCCACTGCTTTCTATACTCCTCCAGACATCTTGTCATCTTTACCTCTCCAGTTCTCCAGTTAATCTCAGGATTATGGTGAGCTAGTCATGGCATTTCCAAAATCACATTCTACTTCTGCCCTCCTATTATATCAATTTCTGTTCTCTCTCTATGCTCTTGGTAGTAGATGTTAACTTCTACCATATGTTCAATTGGTCTCTTCTTGTTGAAAGAACCATCTACATTTCTCACATATATGGGCCTGTTAATCTTCTTCAACTTAAATTTCTGCTTCCTTGTAAACTCTGAGCTTATTACTAACCTTGTTGCCCTACTATCCAACAGTGCTTCCACTGTAATCTCTTCTTGTGTATCTATCCTCCAATCTAATCTTTACCATAACTTCTCTTAATAGGTCCTCATTGTTCAGACTGCTGTAGGATGTATTATCCATTACTCTACTAAGCATTGCAAATCTGTTATTGCTATTGAGATCTAATCAAGAAATATTAGATCTCCTTTCCTATTTAAATTGTTTAGTCTATTATTATGAGTATTCTCATATTCTATCCTTCTTTCTTGGCCCATAATTTGTCTTCTACAATTTTGTGCTAGATAGCCAAACCCTCCACAGCTATAGCAATTTCTCTCCATATCTACTTCCATAAAATATGAGTTTCATTGAGCTAATCCTACCCTCTGCTGGGGACACACTATTACTGTGTTTGTTCTTTCTACTCCCTCCATCAGAGTGGGCTCTATTGGCACCTGCTGTTGAGATGTTTCTTGCCTCTTTCACCATATTTGAGGTCATGGTATCTGTTGTTTAAATACCTCTTATTGTCTAGGGGCTGGTGCTCCCTATTCTTGTCTTCCTCTCAGCCTCTCTTTCTTTCTCCTACTCTCCCTCCAATTTCTGTCTAGGACAATTGCCCTATCATACTACTGCTCAATTAAGTTTGGTTGGTATTCTGTCTCCATTAACTTCCTCCTAATTGTTCTATTCATCCCTCTTTTGAACTCCTCCATCAATAGCCTTCCTTTATACCTGCTGCTCTTAGCTGCTCTTTGGAATTCTTGCACAAACTTCTCTATTAACTTTCCTCCTTGTTCTAATTTCTTTAACTCTACTACTTTCACTGATTCCTTGTCTCCTTCTCTAAACTCTTTCTTTATGTCTACCAAAAATTCTCCAACTATCTCATATTCTGACAACCCTCCCTCCAGATCTTCCAACATGTTTTCCTTCTAGATATCTACCAATCCTTTCTATATGTACAATAGCACTCACTAAATTTGCTCTTCAACTGTTACCCCTCTCATCTTTATTCTTATGTATAACTTGCATACCATTACAGACCCTGAGACCTTGGCCAAGGTCCTATCAAACATTTGTAGCCTTGCTACTTCCATGCTCACTACTGTTCCTCTTCCACTCCTTGCCTCCAATGCTGTAATTTGTTCCTGAAGTTGCCTAATGATGGCTGGGTAGTTGGGTTGACTTATGGTATATGGTGGTGGTGGTGATAGAGATAGGGGTATAAAAGATGGTAGGGTGGGTAATGATAACTGTTGAGCTGAAAGCACTGATTCTATACTAAACTTAGTCTTTGACTCATATTCTGACTCTGATATTTTCCTCTGTAAGGGTTAGTGGCACTCTTCTTGTCCATCTTACCCTGTTTACTGACTACTTATCTACTGTCTTACTAATTAATGAATTTCTGGCTAATATCTCTAAGAAGGGAATCTCTAAGCTAGACACTTCCTTCACTGGACAATGTTATTTCTCTATATAGACAGGTTACAAAGAAACACAACAGTACAAGGCTTCTATATGGAAAAGATTAACTATTACATCTATACAAGATAATATGTCTACCTGCACCAGTAAGCTTTGGTACAAACAAATGACTAGGTTTTCTCTACCTGATTAACACTCTCCTGAAGCCTAGAGTCTGGCTATTCTTCTTGACTAAAAGACAGTGTTGCCCTTCAGTCAAGGATGGTAAGAGAGTAAGAGTGAAAATAGAGAGGGCCCTATACTGGATAGTCTCAAGAAGGGAATATTGAGTTCTAATGTTACAACTTAAGAATCTTAGGATTGGTTAATAAGCAAAACCTTGTATATGGTTACACAAGAGAACTCGATAGAGAACTCTATACAGGGTGGCCTATTTTATATACTCAAACTTCCTGGTCTATACCAACTACTTCTAGCCTACCCTAAACAGCTATATATTTATCTTAAGATCAACATGTGTTACATCTGCTACATAACATCATCCTTCCAGAATCTTCTATGTTTTTCTATATGACAGGTAATTGTATGACTGTGATACCTAGTCACATCATGTGACCACTTGCAACAATATGATGATGATATCATGTTAATCCTAACCCTAAGTCTCAGAAATAGAGAAATAAATGAAAAGAAAAGTAAAAATGAAAATGTTAAATGAAAAAGTTAGTGTTCAAGGTTCACAACTCTGACATAGAGACATGTTAGAGAAGTCATGAAAAAAATATTGTAATAAGAAAAAGAAGAAGCAAAAATTTCTTTCTTTTGTATTGATTTATGAGATGGTTACATAAACTTTAGGTAAACTTAATAAAACTTCAAAGACTTAGTTTTAAGGGAAAAGTATCAGAGTATGAATGTCTTCTATAGTAGACTTACTCTTATCTTGAACCCTATAAGTACTTTGTCTTTTACAGTGAAGTTATTCTCTTTAAACCTAACTTAATATGGATAATTGCTAGACTATATAATAATAGTACTACTCAAGTTTCCAATTTTAGATACTTCTCCATAGTATTTAAAGACTGGTAGATACTCAATATTCTTTAGTCTAATAATCAACTATAGTTTTTGAACTTATTTAATAATAAGCTTGATATTAGTGGTAATACACTTAGTTTTATTAGTTCTTACTATCTGAAGTTGTGACCAAGTAATAAGTAGATAGCATAGCATATAAGCTAAAGCTAAGATTATTCTCAAAGTCTATAACTATAAGAGAAACTATTACATACTATCTAATATCTATATTCTTTTTATCTTTTTTTAGTATGGATTATATTTTAATCACCTATTAATTTAAGGACCAAACTCTTTATTCCTCATTAATCTTATAAAGTTCTAAATAACAACTTTATAGTATCTGATAATCCAGAAATCTACAGTAATATTATTATTAGAAAATACTTTTTTTATCAGAATATAAAGAATAGACTTAATTATTTTTTTCTTTCTCATTTTTATTTTATTTTATTTCTATTTTCTATTTTTGAACTTAGGATTAGTGTTAGTGTGATATCACAAGTTACAGTCATATAACACTACCATAATCACAATATCATATAATTATGTACCATGATAGAACATAGTAGAGAGTCTTAGAAGGAATGATATTACTACAACATGTTTGATATATATTAACCTTAAGAATAATGCATGGCCTTTAGAGTAGGTTAATAGTACTGCAGCATAGATCAGTAACTTAACATATATAAGATAAACAGTTTTGTACTAGAAACTCTATTGAGTTCTCTTATGTTATTCACTACAAGATTCCTTCTCTTCAATCCACTCTAAGGTTGTTGAATTAATAATATTAGAACTCAATACCCATACTCTGAGACTGCCCAACACTAGACCTTCTTATTATTTACACTTATTCTTCTATCCTCGACTGAGGACAACATCACTCAAAGTTAAGAAGAATTACTAGGCTTTAGATGTAAGGAGTATACTAGCTAGATGGAAGAAGCTTAGTCATTTATTTTGCATCAAAATCCACTAGTGCTTAGTAAATATAAAATCTTGTATAGGTGTGTTAGATAGTTTTTTGTATAGTAGCTCTGTGATGCTAGTCCACTTATGATCAGTCCACATAGAAAAACAATAAAAGCTCTTAAAGCACTATCTAGAGTAGAGATTCCTTCTTTAAGGATATTTTTTTACAAGTTTATTAGGACAATAGTCAGTAGTTAGATAGTTAGTAAACAGTGTAAAGTGGAATAAGAAAAGGGCCCACTAGCACCTATAGAGATAAATTCAAGTAACAAGTATGATTCTAAGAGCAAGACCAGTACTAGTTCTACTCTTCCATTATATACTTCATTATCACCTATTGATTCACCACCACACTACAACATGAGTCAACATAACTTACAACAAGAGCAGCTTACAACAATGTAGGCACAGATTCAAGTACTATTGATAGTAGCAAGAGTAAGAGGAGTGGTAGTGCCTAGGCTCAACATAGGGTTAAATGCAGAAGTGGCTAAGCCACAAACATTTAATGGAATGGTAAAAAAAGGTTTCTGGATTTTTGATGGCATGTAAATTGTTCATAAAAATGAAGATGAGATAAGATGCAATAAAGAAGCAAATTCAGTGGATATTGTCATATATATAGGGATAATTAGCAGATGTGTGGAAAGAAAACATATTGGAAGATTTGAAATCAGAGAATTTAGAATATGAAATGGTAGAGGAATTTTTAGCAAATTTGGAAAAGGAATTCAAAGAAGAAGATGAAAAGATAGTAAAAGTAGCAGATTTGAAGAGGCTAGAATAAGAAGAAAAAACAATGGAAGAGTTTGTTTAGAAATTTTGAAGAACAGTAAGAGAAAGCAAATATGAAGAGAAGCTACTAATAAAAAATTTAAAAGAGATATGAATGGGATCATCTAGTAAAGACTCATAGATTTAGAATGCCAATCAGATTTTATTAAACAATGGTACAATTAATTTGGATAAAAACTAGAGAGAAAGCAGGTGAGATGAGGAGAGATTGAGAAGAAGAAAAGATACTGAAGCTCAGGCTCCAAGACAAAATAATGAGATACATTGGCAACAATTGCTACAGTCTTAGGTTTGGCCAAGAAGATAAGAGGTTCTATAGCAGCAGTTGCTAATAAAACCTACACCAATAGAGAAAGTTGAGAGAATGAATATAGTTATTGTAAACCTAAATCAATAGGCAGAGCTTATGCTGAGGCATGACCTATATGCAATGGATGTAAATTGAGGAAGAAATTGTTATAACTATGAAGGGTTTGGATATGTTACAAGAAACTGCAGGAATTAGAAAAGAATTGAATAGGAAAAAAGAATAGAGTATAGAGAAAATAAACAAAGTAATTTAAATGGGGATAAGAACCTGATAGTCCTTGGTTAGGTTCTAGAAGTAATAACAGATTTGCAAGTTCTCTAGAGTAGCAGAAAATACATTCTGCTACAATCTAGATAATGGAAACATGTTAAGAGAAGTAACTGTAAAGATTGGCTTGGAAAGAATTGATACACAAGAGGAAGTGATAATAGAGATATTGGTAAAGCAACAGAGTTAGTTATGAGTTTGGAGTCTGCAAGAAAGCAAGGCTTTAAGTTGAAAAAAGTAGAAAGACCAATATATGTAAAAATGTAAATAATTCTTTTAATAAGGAAGAACTTATTGAATATATAACTGAAGTAAATATTTATTTCCAAGAACATAAAGAGAGAACAGAGATTGATGTGATTGGGGGTCAGAAGTATGGTGTAATTTTAGGAATACTTTGGCTTGCATACCACAACCACAAAATTGATTAGAGTATAGAAGAGGTGAAGATAACAAGATGTCTAAAATAGTATGGAAAGTAGTAGAGATCAAAGTAGAAGAAGTTAGGATGGTAAAAGTAAAAAGAAAAAGAGGAAAAGAAAGAAGAAGAAAATAAATAAAAAGTGAGAGAATAGAAGAAAAAACCAAAAAAGAAGAGAACAGTGGAAGTAAAAAAGATAGCTAAGGAATAAGAGATATAGAATAAGAAAGAAGAGGTAGCAAAGAAACTGGTACTAAAATAATTTCACTGGTAGATCTATATGTTTGGAGAGAAAGCAAATGAACAAATGCCAGTGAAAAAAATATGAGATTATGCAATAAAAACTAAGAAAAGGTTTGTACTGAGAAAGTGAAAGGTATATCCATTGTCAAGAGAAGAGAGGGAGATGATGCACAAGTTCATTTAAGAACAATTGAGAAAAGAGTACATCAGACCTTTGAAGTCACCTCAAATAGCACTGGTGTTTTTTGTAGAAAAGAGGAATGGTAAGAAGTGTATGGTTCAGGACTATAGATATCTTAATGAATAGACAATCAAAAATAATTATCCTTTACCTTTAATTTTGGATATTGTAGAAAACATTGGTATTAAAAAAGTATTTACAAAGATGGACCTAAGATGGGGCTATAATAATATATGAATAAAAGAGGGAGATAAGTAAAAGGTAGTGTTTACAACTCCAGAAGAGTTATTTGGACCAACCATAATATTCTGTGGACTTATAAACTTTCCAGCAACATTCTAGACAATGATAAATGAGATTTTATAAAACTCAATTAATACTGGAAAGGTAGCAAGTTTTATAGATAACATTATATTAGGAATGGAAAAAGAAAAAGGATATAATGAGATAGTAGAAAAAGTAATGAAAAGTTTAACAGAAAATAAATTATATGTGAAGCTAGAGAAGTGCAAATAAAAAATAAAGAAAGTAGAATTTTTAGAAGTAGTAATTGAACTGGAGGAGATCAAGATAGAGAAAGAAAAGATAAAGAAAGGACTAGACTAGCTGACTCCAAAAGGAGTCAAAAATATATAGAAGTTTTTGAGGCTTGCCAATTATTATTGGCAATTCATTAAAAATTTCACAATAATAGCTAGACCATTGCATGACCTAGTAAAGAAAGACCAAAGATAGGATTGGAAAAAAAAATAAGAGAAAGTGCTTCAGAAGTTGAAGAAGAGATTTATAAAAGAACTAATGTCAGTAGCACTGGACTTAGAGAATAGAAGTTGGTGTACTGGACTATGCAATAAGAGAAGTATTATCTATGAAATATGAGAATAGAAGGTAGAAACTGGTAGTATTTCTTTTCAATAAGACTGAGAGGAATTACAAAATTCATGATAAAGAGATGTTAGTGGTAAGAAAATTAGAATATTTTATGAAAGTGCAAAAATTAAACAAAAGACAAGCTTATTGGATATTATATCTATTAAGATTTAGCTTTACTCTAAAACATGTATTAGGTACAAAAATAGAAAAGGTGGATAAACTTTGTAGACAACTGGACTAGAAGATAGATGTAGAAAATTATAATAATCAAACTCTAATTAAAGAACAACAGATCTGTAACTTAGTAGAAGTAGTAATAGAAGGACTAGCCAGAATAGCTAGCATCGGCAGAATTTACAGTTAACAATAAGGTACATTGAGCAACCAAATTATCTCTGTTTATGGTGAATTATGATAGAAAGTTAAAAATGGAAGTAGATATTAAAAAGAAAGAAAAGATAAAGAAAGCAATAGAGTTTTCAGAAAGAATAAAGAAGATGCAAAAAGAAGTAGAAGCAGCATGGAGAAAAGCTTAGAAGAAAGTGAAGAGATAAGCTAATAGAGAACAAAAAGAAGTAGAAAAATAAAAGAAAGGAGAGAGAATAATGTTGAGTACAAAAAACTTGATATTCGAAAAACTAGCAAAGAAACTGATAGATTGATACATTGGTCCATACTTCATTGATGAGGTAATATCTACTAATACAGTCAAACTACATTTACCCAATTCAATAAGAATTCATTCAGCAGTAAATATTAGTTAGATAATACAAACAAAATTGAATGCAATTGAATAAATTTGAAGTTTTTTGCTGATGACTTTTTCAATAAGTTTTCTAAGTATGTTGAGAAGGACAATAGGATGAAATATCTTTGGAGATTCATATACTATTTTGTTTGGTTTGAAGATAACAATTGATGTTGATTTCTTGAAATGTGAAGGCTAAAAGCTAAGATTGATATATGTATTAGTAATATTGATGAAATTTGTGATTCATTTATTGTTGGTCACCAGGTTTGAGATAACTCCATAATATGTGATCAGGTCCTGGAGTGAATGAGCTATTAAAATTTTTTATAGTATCAGTAAATTTAATATGTCAATTTTGAGCTGAATTAAATGTTTAAAATACTTATTCCAAAGATTCTCTATGATAAATATGGATTCTTGCACTATTCTTTCTAGTAATTTACTATTAGAGATGTCAGCAGTATTGGTATTACCTACTTCATTCTTAAACTTATTGACAAAACTTTCTTTTTATCATTGTTCTTGATAATAGTTAGTTGTTTGTCTTGAATGAACTTCTTGCTAATGATAATATTGACTGATAAAGTAGCATAATTAGAAGAACTTCATAAGTTAGGTAAAATAATATAAGTATTTATTTCTTTTGAATTGATCTAAAGAAATATTAAGTTAATTACTGAATTGGATTCATTAAGGTTATCTGTATATCTAGTCAGAACTTGACTAATAGGTATAGACAGCTCTAGATCAAATAAATCAGCAATTTTCCTAAAGGTATCAGCATGTACAAAATAGTAAGAATATAATGGGTTCTGGTTATTATCCTTGATATTAAAGTTCTCTATCATAATGAAGATATTACTAAGGTTTATCTCAATATCCTTTAGATATTTTGAAACTGTCTGTTGATTGTTGGAATAGATGTTAATAATGAAACAAATAATACTGTTATCAAAGAAAGAAATAAGATTAATATCTCTGTAGTTTATAATGTTCTTTCTGAGCAAAAATTATAATTGGAAGAGTTTAACATTGATGTATATAATGACTCTTGAATGTTTATTTTCATTGACCAATTGTCTTGAAAATATAGTCTATGATAGGTAATTGGGGGCACCAATGATTTCTTCATCTTTTTCAGATATCAAGCTTAAAATAGTCTGAATGATAGACTAAGGAGATTCTTAAATAAATACAATATCAAAGTTTTTATTGTTTTCTAAAATGAGATTTGTGAGAAGATAGTTCTTATGAACATTTTGTGAAAAGATTTTTAAAATTATTTTTTATTCTGCTCACACTTGAGAAATTGAATTAAATTTAATTTCTCAGAACTCTTGCAATTTCTTGTTGTATTAGTCTTAGTTAAACCTATGTTATAACTATCTGTATAATGGTCACCTTTGTAGTTAATGTACTTGAATATATGAGTGTATAGTTTATCTTTTAAGATTTCAAGTCTAAGAGAGTTTGTTTTAAAGTTAGCTTTACAACACCATACCATATCTTTATAATGCTCCAGTTTATGTAATACATTGCATTTTAGATATTTGAATTCATATATACAATAAGCAAAAGTTATGTAGCCCTATTTCCAGCAATTTTTGCACTGTAGAATGCCAATATTTATGTTTATGCCTTGAATCATGGTGATGTGACTTCCAATATAGAAACATCTGTTTATAAGTATTTTAACATTGGAACCATTTTGGAAATCCTAGATGTTAATCTATATAATTGCTATATTAGATTTTGAGGAAGCTTTAATAACATAAAGTCTAGGTGCTAGTATTATATTATTAAAAATGTAAGTCAATTTGATAATACTTTTGACAATGTCAGAGGAGATAGAGAAGTTGATATCCTTGACAAAATATAAGATGCTAAGGATTTTAAGTAGAATTTTGACTAGAAAAGCCTAAAGCTCATAATATTATTAGAATAGATATTGTTTAGGTTCTTTATGTATTTTTTAATAATGTTCAAATTAGAAGTAGTAGCTACTTTGTTGATAATAATCAATAATCCTTTGTTATCAGATCAAAAAGAAACCTTTAGTAGTCATATTAAGCCTAGGTTTACTTTTTTGGCTTGAATTGTTGATAACTTTGTGAATTTCTAAAACTTGATTAGCAGAAAGCTTTGGAAAAATGTTTCTGATCTTGACAATATCTTTGACATTACTCTTGGATATCTGAGCATATGAAAGTTTGTTTAATTGAAAGTTTGAGGTCAACATTTGATTTTTCTTGTAAAATTTTGACTTGGCCAAGACACTCTTGCTAGGTCTTGGAGGAATAGACAGAGGAATTCTGAATATATCAGCTTGTTTACCTTTTACTGATTTGTTGGAGAACAAAGATTTGATAGATATATTGTTGAATGGTTTCCTGTTAAACTATATAGAAATGCATTGTCTAAAAGAATTCTTGTTTTTGTTAGCTACTAGTTTATCCCAGCCAAATTCATAGATGGCTGAGAGAAAATCCTATACTATAAAACCAAATTCACTGATTTGAGAAATATCCTTAGCAATCTTGTCTTCTTGTTTGTGTTGCCTAATAAAAGCCATAATTCTAAGGAGTGAGTAGGTGATATTTTTCACATCACCTTCTCAATATTTGTCCATACCAAAAATGGAAATTGAACAAAAATTACTGTCCCATAACTGAGAATCTACAAGCTGATTAACAGTATATAGAATGACTGTTGGATCAAGATCATGAGGAGTAGTCATGTCATTAGACTCTGCCTCATAGGAAGCATGAGTAGATTCTACTATTAGTGCCAGATTAGTGGAATTATTCCCCTCTTCCTTGGCAGACACATAGGAGAGAGAAGGCCTTTCATCTTCAACTTGATCTGCCTATGTAAGGCTGTTTGCTAAAGCTTGAACTCTGTCTGCATAGGCCATGGACAATATGTTGGAATGTGTGGAAGACTCCCTAGAATTGTTAGGGCTGGCAACAAATAACCTACCTCTAGGCATATCTACTTCAATATCCATTAGTACTGTTGTAGACGGAGTTCTTGAGTTGTTTTGAATATCAGTATAAAAGGAAACAATATATTTGCTAATTCTTTGTTGGGCACTACCATACAAGATGGTGGTATAAGAGAAAGAAGCGTGACGATGGATGTGAACCATGTTCAATATCAGAATAATTCAAGTTACTATACAATGCTTTCTAATACAAATTGAGGTTTTGATCTGATTATATCACTCTTAGTCTCAAGTAATCAATTTAGAGTTAGACCTGATCTCTAGGAATTGTGCTCTTGTAAACC
>Ga0157359_1000813_pt1 | contig 11991 bp, 11 predicted proteins | sample AttcapACBM3_FD_111482 | JGI IMG/M metagenome (GOLD analysis project Ga0157359, IMG submission 111482) | Fungus gardens microbial communities from leaf cutter ant in Botucatu, State of São Paulo, Brazil - Atta capiguara ACBM3 | ecosystem: Host-associated > Fungi > Mycelium > Unclassified ...
TCTATATGCATTCTCCAGTATAATTATGATTATATTCTTGTTGGCCACTTTGGTCAGAACAAAACACTGGAACTTATTTGTTGTGAATATTCCTAGCCTAGTCTCTATACTAATGTACAACAATTTTGTAAGTCCTATGTCATTTATATATGATCTAAACCATAATATTACAAGTTTTATAGATCTCTCAAACAACTTCCTATTTCTAAACAACCATGGAATTCCACTTCATCAAGAAACTCCTATTATTCTCTAGGTTTGACATTATCTTGGTTATCATCAACTGGCTTACCAAGCAGGCAATTTTTATTCTTGTCTATGATACCATCATGTTTGCAGACTTAGCACATCTGTTTGCTCTTCATGTGTTTTCTAAATATAGTGTTTCTTTCTATGTTATCTCTAACAGAAGTTCAGAGTTTGTATCAAACTTTTTCCATTCATTAAGTACTACTCTGGACATGTAGCTTCACTTCACTTCAGATTACTACCCCAAAGATGATGGACAAACTAAATATATGAACTAGACTCTTGAGCAATATCTACATATATATTGTAATTACTAGCAAAACAACTAGTTCAAACTCCTGCTACTCATAAATCTTATGTCATATTCCAAACTCTGAAACATGTCCAAGACTTCAATACAACATTAAATTCCCATAGTTATTTGGCTTTATTTGTGCCCAAAACTCCATTGGTAGTTTAGTACTTTATAATAGACTTAATTCCATCAATTTTCCGTGGTTATTTGGCTTTATTTGAGTTAAAATCTATGGTCATCTTCATCTGTTTCCATTGTCTAATTATCTCCTTCAAACTCTGCAAAATTACTTGGGCTTTATATAGAGTTTTCTTCTCTCCAAATCTGAGCTCCTATTTAGTATTTTATTACTGAAATACTCACTTGGACATCTATTTTAATTACTCCTTTTGTTACTTGATGTATTTAAGACTGGTGATTACTTTGTAATAGCTAGCCTAATAATTGACTAAAGTTGACACTAAATCTCTGGTATCAATGGCAACACACTTTACTCCTCTTCTTATAACTCTTTATAAGACTATCTTCTAAAATTGCAATCACACAGCTCATAGAAGATACAATACATAAGTTGAGATCAAGGTCATTTCAACAAGTTCACATTACTGAGCTCATTGCATAGAGTTTCTATACTCTGTGTATTTCCAAGCCAACTTTGCAGACTTTTATCTTTAAGTGTGAACTGTGCCTAACATCTTACAACAATCCTCCTAGTGCTACTACTGGTATTTATCTATTCTTTGCTAATAAGAGATATCATCCAAATATTTCCATTTATCCTAAACATAATATTGCTTCCTCTTGAGCTTGTAACTTTGCTGTAGATTTTGATAAATTATAGAGTATCCTCAAAGCTGAGATTACTGTAGTCTGATAGCATTATTAGAAGTCTGCTGATGTGTGATGTTCCTCTATATCTGATTTCAAAGTAGGTATTTATTTTCTTTCTCATCTCTATTTGTGGATCTAGAGTTAGGATTAAGCATGACATTACAAGATCACAGATCACATGGAAAGTAGTAAAAGGCTCTGGAAGGAATGATATCATATAGCATGTTATATACATATCAGCCTCAAGATAGACATATGGTCATTTAGGGTAGGCTAAGTGTAGTGTAGCATGGACTCTTAGCCTAGGGTATATAAGGTAAACAGTTCTGTACAAAGTTCTTTATTGAATTCTCTTGTGTAAACCCTATATAAGGTTTCTTTCTCTGACTAACACTAAGGTTATTGAATTGTAACAACTTAGCCCTCAAAGAAGCCCTCTAGAAATATTTCAGACCCTATAAAATTATTTCTCAGCTCAGTACTCTCTTATTCACCCTTCATCTTTCAGAGTTTATATATTCTGTTTATCTGGTTTTCTATCTGTCTATACTCAAACTATTACAAAATGAGCTACTCACTGGTTGTGATACTTGAACTTAATAGTGTTTCAGAGATTTAGTATAAGGAGATAATGATAATAGGTGATGAGTAGTATCAACAGGAATAATTGATGTTGTTAAGTCTGAGGTCTAATCATCAGACACAAAGATATATATACAAAAGAGTAATGGTCCATATATAAGCTGTTTCCATCACATGATCAAAATTCATACCTGATGAGAGCTGTCATCTGTTATAGCAGCTGTCAGGCTAATTTTAGAAGATAACTAATTATGTTATTACATTGATATGCTTGTATCTCTATAAATACTTATTGCTATGAGATATACTATATATTATTGGAAATGGTTTGATGAGCACTTTCCAACGCAAGTTCAATTGTGTGAATCTGTCTAGCTGTTCATAAGATATTCACAAACAAAGCTTTTACAGTTACTGATGGCCTAATATCTCAATTGTTTGCTGTCACTTTTGTATATCCCATATATGTACAGATAGCCCTTATTTGGGGCTTTCCAGTGCAACTTATTTTGTGAAAATCAGTCCACTGGTTATAGAGATACAAGCTGAATGAAGTTTGTGACACAAATCATACTGCTATATCTTATTCTCTGTATTTGTGTACTTCTAACAGAGATATCTGTAGTAAACTAGTTCTAGCATTTTGTTCTGACTAAAATGGCCAGCAAAAATGTTATCATGATTATACTAGAGAACATGTATATGAAGATTACTAGCAGATGGTATATAGTTTCTGTTATGAAGATAGAGAAGACTATTAGGATTCATAGATTATTGGCTATCTATGGAGATGTGTTTTATAGTAATTGGATTACTAGAAAGAGCCAAAAGGATATCTCAGTACAAAGTGTCCAAATTAACAACTGTTGCTGTATGAAAAGAAGAAAGGAGGAGAACAGTTACTTGTATGAAGACCACAAGTTGTTCTTGAGTGAAGATTGGTTTAAAGTTGTCAGAGTTGACTGTAGTGTAGCTAGTATTTCTCTCTTTAGAGTAGATGTTCCACTATCTGGTAAGAGCATCTGGTTTGATAAATTGAGAGAGATACTTAGACCATCATGCTTACCTCTAGATCAATACCTTAGTAGTAGAAAAATACTCAAGATTTTTATGATCTGTAACAATATCAATGGGATAAGCCAGACTCTCTAGGTAGTGTCACCAAATTTTAAAAGCCTTAAAAATAACAAGTAATTCTTTGTCATGTGTGTCATAATTCAACTCTGCTACAGTGAAAGTGCAGAAGTGAAAGATGACTGGATAAACTTCATTTTCTTCATTTATAATAAAAAGAATTGCAGAAAGAATGTATTCCAGATATTTTATTGACTCAAAGTGAAATTCATATTTCTCTGCTTTTGTTAAGAACAAAAGAAGTGGACTTAATATTCTCTTATTTTCTTTTCTCATTTTTATTTTATTTTTGATTTATTTTTCTTTATTCTATTTTTAGAACTAGGGTTAGGTTAGAGTGACAAGATCATGCTGTCACACAGCAGGTCACATCAGATGACATGGTCACAAGTCACATGACACATAGAAGGATATAGAAGGTTCTGAAAGGATGATATTATACAACGTGTAATACACATGTTGACCTTAAGGCATATATATAGTCATTTAGGGTAAGCTAGAAATAGCTCACATGGACCATTAGGTATTTGTATATAAGATAGACAAACCTGTACAGAGTTCTCTATTAAGTTCTCTTGTGTTAATCTAATACAAGGTTCTTTTACTTAACCAGCTCCAAGGTCTTGTGATTGTAACAGCTTTGGTATAAAGACCAGTCTTGCAGAGGCACTTAAATATTTCCTTTACATGCTGGTAGTGTTCAAGCATATTATTTGAGTAGATAAGTATTATATATAAGAAACATGAACAGTTTCTTCAACAAAAAGAGTCCTATTGAGTATATAATAGAAGTAAATATTTATTACCAGGATCACAGAAAGAGAATGGAAATTGATGTGATAGAAGGGAAGAAGTAGAGTGTGATCTTAGAAATGCTATAGCTTACTTATCACAATCCTGAGATTGATTAGAGAATCAGAGAGGTAAAGATGACAAGATATTTAGAGAAGTGTGGAAAGCAGTGGAGGCCAAAGTAGGGAAAATCAGAGTGGGAAAAACAAAAGGAGGAAGAAAAAAAGAAAGAAGAGAGAAAGAAATAAGAAGAAAAGAAACAAAAGAGGAAAGAAGAAAGAAAAAGAAAGAGATAATGATAGAAGTAAAGAAGATAGCAGAGAAGTAGGAAATATGGGATGAAGAGAAGGAAGCAGTGAAGTCAGAGGAAGAAGCTAGAAATCTGGTACCAGAAAGACTCCACAAGTGAATTTATATCTTTGGCAAGAAAGTTAGCAAGAGAATGCCCACAAGAAAACTATGATATTATATTATTGAAACAAAGTACCAAGGAAGGGGAAAGTGTATCTATTGTCAAGAGAAGAGAGGAAAGAGATACATGAATTCATTCAAGAACAATTGAGAAAAGAGTATATTAGATCCTTGAAGTTGTTTCAAATGGCACCAGTATTTTTCATATGAAAGAAGGATGGTAAAAAGCATGTGGTATAGGACTATAGATATTTGAATGAATAGACTGTAAAAATAATTACTCTTTACCTCTTATTTCAGACATTGTAGAAAATATAGGCATAAAAGAAGTATTTACAAAGATGGACTTGAAATGGAATTATAATAATGTATAGATAAAGAAGGGAAACAAGTAGAAGGTGGTATTTATGACTCTGGAATCATTTGAGCTGACTGTGATGTTTCTCAGACTGACAAACTCACCAGTTATGTTCCAGACTATGATGAACAAAATCTTGCAAGATCTCATCAACACTGGGAAAGTAGTGAGCTTTATCAACAATGTTATAGTAGGAATGGAAATGGAGAAGAAACATAAGAAAATAGTAGAAAAGGTGGTAAGAAGGTTGGCAGAAAACTATTTGTATGTAAAACTAGAAAAATGCAAGTGGAAGGTTAGAGAAGTGGGTTCCTTAGGAGTAGTGACAGGACCAGAGAGGACAAAGATGGAAGAAGAGAAGGTGAAAGGTGTATTGGATTGGCTGACTCTGAAAGGAGATAAAGATGTACAGAAGTTTTTGGGATTAGTGAATTACTATTATTGATTCATTAAAGATTTCATAGTGATAGCCAGACCTCTACATGACATGGTGAAGAAAGATTAGAAGTGGGATTGGATGGAGAAATAGCAAAAGGCATTTGAGGAACTGAAGGAGAGATTTACAAAAGAACTAGTGTTAGTAGCACTGGATTTAAATTAAAAAATGAGGATGGAAGTAAATGTGTCAGATTATATTACAGAAGGAGTACTATCTATGGAATGTGAGAATGGAAGATAGTAATCAGTAGCTTTCCTTTCAAAATTTTTAAACAAGATAGAGAGAAACTATGAAATACATGATAAGGAGATATTGGTAGTGATAAGAGAACTAGAAAACTGGAGGCATCTATTAGAGGGCATAAAATTCAAGTTCAAGATCTGGATGAACCATAAGAATTTATAATACTTCATGAAAGTGCAGAAATTGAATAGAAGACAAGTAAGATAGGTATTGTATCTGTCAATATTTGATTTCATCTTGAAATATATACCAGGGACAAAAATAGGAAAGACAGATGGACTTAGTAAGAGATCAGACTAGAAAGTAGAAGTGGAAAAAGACAATGACAATCAAGTACTTATTAAGGACCAATGGATTTATAGTTTAACAGAAGTAGTAATAGAAGGACCTGAAGTAGATATAATAGAAAAAATAAAAATAGCTAGAAGTAAGAACAAGGAAGTAGTTAGAGATGAAGAAAGCAAGAATGAAAGTACTGCAAGAAGAAGAATGGTAGATAAAAGAAGATTTGGTATTAAAGAAGAAGAAAGTATATATGCCAAAAGATAAGATATTGAGGATGGAGGTAATCCAGTTGCATCATGATGTACTGGTGGCTGGTCATAAAGACAAGTGAAAGATGATGGAGTTGGTAATAAGAAACTATTGGTGGCCAGAAATAACAAGAGATATGGGACAATATGTATAGGAGTATAATATGTGCTAGAGAATAAAAAATAGAATGGAAATACTAGCAAAGAATGTAAAGTTAAGTGAGGTACCAGAGAAATCATGGACATATCTGATGGTTTACTTTATTACAAAGTTGCTATTAGCAGCTGGAAAGGGTGCAATCTTGGTAATCTATAACAGATTGTCCAAGATAACACATTTTGTGACAACAATGGAGAGAACATCAGCAGAGGGATTAGCATAGTTGTTTAGAGATAACATGTAGAAGTTGTATAGGTTGCTAGAGAGTATAGTATTAGACAGAGGACCATAGTTTGCAGTGGAGTTAACAAAGAAGTTGAATAGATATTGGGTATTAAAACAAAGTTGTTGACAGCTTTCCATCCACAGACTGATGGACAAACAGAACAAATGAATTAGGAGCTGGAATAATACCTTTAATTCTTTGTTGATCATAAACAAAAGGATTGGTCTGAATGGTTAGCCTCAGCAGAGTTCATAGTAAACAACAAAGTATATTTAGCAACAAAGGTATCTCTGTTTATGGTAAATTATGGTAGAGAATTGAGAATAGGAGTGGATATTAGAAGAAAAGAAAAAATAGAAAAGACAATTGTTATAATGTACTTGGACACTAACATTTTTCTTTTATTTATTTTTCTTGATTTAATATTTCTTTTCTTTTGATTTTTCTTTTCTTTTATTTTGTGGGTAATGAAGAGGCACATGACCATGATCACATGATATCACATGATGTGAAGTCATAGACCTAGACTTTGGGGGAAAGAACTAGAAGAATGATGTTAGGGTATATATATATAGCATGGTGTCCTTATGGAAGACATGAGGTTGATATATAGACTACACCTGGACATTAGGGTAGAGTTATTTATCATTAGCATAGACCATGAGAACTTTGTATAAATAGTATAGGAATACAGCAGGAACTCCTTGTCAAGTTCTCTTATGATTCCCACATAGATATCCTACTAAGAGATTTATTGTTTGTGTTACTATTAGTCTTTGTGACTAGTGGTTGCCACAACAGTGATAGAGTTTGTAGAAAGAATGAAGAAGATTCAAGAGAAAACAAGGGTAGTGTTAAAAAAGCATAGGAGGAGATAAAGTAGCAAGTAGATAGAGAAAGCAAGGAGGCAGAGGTATGGAAAGTAGGGAATAAAGTAATATTAGGTACAAAAGATTTGGTGTTCAAGAAATGGCTAGTAAAGAAACTAGTGGATCAATATATGTCAGCTTATACATCATTAATAAAGTGGTTTCCACTAATGTAGTCAAATTATGACTGCCAACTTTAATGAGAATTTACCTGGTTGTGAGTGTTAGTCAAGTAGTATAATACAAAGAGTAAGTAGGAGAATAAAAGATGGAAGAGGTAAAACTAGTAGAAGTAGAAGGAGTTGAGAAATAGAAGGTGAAAAAAATACTGAATAAAAAAAATAAGGGGGGTTATGAAGTACTTGATGTGATAGAAAGGGTTTATAGCAGAGCATGATAGCTAAGAAAGGAAGAAAAATTTAGAGAATACAAAAGAGATAGTAGTAGAATTTGAGAAAAGGATAAATATAGAAGTTAGATAATAAGAGAAGTTAGATAAGGTAAAAGAAAAAGACTTTAGGAGGAGGGAGTTACTAGAGAAGTATATGGCAAAAATATTACATAGGTAGGATGATGGGAAGTTCAAAGAGAAATATCTAAGAAAGTTAGAAAGAAACTGGCAAAAATAGAAGTCAGTTTCTCCAGAGAAGAAACCTTGAAGAGAGGGTAATATCAGAGATAGACTTCATTTCATTTTATTTTCTTTCTTATTTTCATTTTTTATTTGATTTATTTTCAATTTTAGAATAGAATTAGAGTTTAGTATGACATATGATGTCATAGTCACAAATTGTCATATTATAAAACTCAGTATCACATATTAGTCATAGTCACAGTCACATGATCATATATCACAATGGAAAGCAGTAAAAGGTTCTGGAAGAAATAATATTATATAATATATTAAGACTTAGATTCAAAAGATTAGAACAAAAGACTGCTCTCGTATTGAGTAACACAAGAGAACTCAATAGAGTTCTCAGTACAGACTACTCTACCTTATATGCACTTGATTTCTGGTCTATATTATATTATATCTAGCCTATTCTAATGTCTATGTATTATCTATAAGACCTTCATGCTTTTACTATATTATATAATGTTATCTGTTCCAGAACCTTCTATAACTTTCTCTATATCACATGATCTTGTGATCATGACTGTGACATGATATGACCATCCTATAACATCATACTCCATTCTAACTCTAAATAAAATAGAGATAAAAAATAAAAAGAAACTAAAAATAAAATAGAAAGAAAAATAAAATATAGTTTAGCATTTGCAACTCTGACATGATGTATATAATACATGTTAACCTTAAAACAGACACATAATCAGTTAGAGTAGGCTAAAGTAGTAGAGAATAAACTATTAGTTTTAAATATATAAGATAGACAATTCTATATAGAGTTCTCTATTAAGTTCACTTGTATTACCTAATACAAGGTTCTTTCTCTCTGATCCACTCTAAGGTCTTTGAGTTATAACAACTATTTATTCTAAAACCTTTTACAATCTTTTCTATATTATGTGATTATATAATATGTGACAGTGACATGTATAACACTTATATCATACTTTGTAACTTATAACCATTATGTATAACATTATATTATATTCTTTGCCTAAGTCTAAAATATAAAATAAAATAAAAATAAGAAACACAAAATCAAAAGAAAAGAAAAATAGAACAAACTCTTCATCATTCACAACTCTAAAAAGTATTATTTTATTCATAAACATATACAGTAGTAAATATTCAATGATAAAATCTTTCTCTACTCAATACTTTTACAGCTTGTTATTCTACTCTTATTTATATTTTGAAAGGAAAGCTACTGATTACTATCTTCCATTCTTACATTCCATAGATAGTACTCCTTCTATAATATAATCTAACACATCTACTAAATCCAAGAGTTAGAACAAAAGAATCAATAGTATAGATGAGTCTACTTTATATATCTTTAGAACATAGTCTGTGTATACCTATATCTAGTTTGTTCTAAATATTATAAATCATGTATATAAAAGTTATAATATAATATAATATATGATATTATTCTTCTGAATCTCTTAACTAAGTCCAAATAGAGAAAATAGAAATGGAAAAATAAGAAAAACTAAATAATAAGGGAAAAAATAAAAAAGAACAAGTTTACTGTTCTCAAGTTTGATAATAGGTATCTCTCATACTTTGACTTTCCACAATCTTAAGTCTATCCACCAATTCCTTTCTCAACATACTTCAGATTATCTTAACATCAATATACCCAAAATAGTAATACTACATGTTAATTGGAGCTGATTTATATAATATCTTTACAAGGAAAATCTAAGGGATTTCTAAGATATTTATGAGATAAAAGCTATTCTTTCTTAAATCTTTAACAGTAGTGTCACTATTTGAAAAGTGTATAGTAATATTATTTAATTCAAAGATAATATCCATATTAGAATCAAATCTAGTGGACTTGGTTTCATTTTATTATTCTTACTTTTTTTCTTTTATTTTTTGATTCTAATCTTCTTTATTGGAACTATGTTAGATATGGTTCACACTGGGAGATGAAAGCCTATGAGGTTGGCTTGGAGATGTACTGAGTATAGAAACCTTATACAAAGTAATGTAGACTTTCTAGAATGATCTTGGCTTCAGCTTATATGCTACACTATCTGTCTACCATATAGTCACAACTTCAGAAGATAAAATGAAGTCCAAAAAATATAAGTACTAATATAATATGTTGTTATAGAATACTAAAAATTGAGTTCACTTAAATATTCAATTATCAGACTAGTGAACTACAGTATAGCTACTAGTCTTATATACAAAAAAGAATAATAGAAAATACTCAGATATTTTAGAATATAGCTCCAAGTGAAGATTTCAGTAATGAGACACTGAAAGAGGTTAATAGGAGAACTCTACCATAGAAGGCTGAGTTTAATAGGAGTATCTCTGCTATACAAGACTGAGTACTGAAAGAGTTTAAAATTGATTGCATTACCACTATGAGGACATACTATAGAAAATATAATATTTGCTGTTATAGAAAATAAGCTTTCATTAGAGATTGTGTAAGATATTATGATCACAAAGAATGGTCTTTATAACAGATAGACTTAGTATATAATAGTATTCTCCTCTTAGGACTAAGCCTTCAAAGTCCTATTCAGTTTACTTAGAAAACCTATGATGGTGACTAAGTCAATATAAAAGAAGAAGAAAAAATTTGCTTTTTCTTTTATGTTCTTCTCCTATTCTTCAGTATTTCTAAGATTGATACTAAAATGCTGGAGTACCAGTGAGAAGAAATATGAAAATTCTATAAGGAGAAGCAATAGCTCTAAGACTATCTAGAAAAGATAGCAGAGATGCAATGAGTTGAACAAACAGCCTAGAAAGTGAGAAAGATAGTGAAGGCCTAGGCTAGAGAGAATGCTATATGGAAGCAACATATTAAACATGATTCATACCTCATTATCTGAGATTCAATAAAGTATCTTGGAAGTCCAAACAAGTTAGTTCTACATTATCTAAGAATGTGGAAGATATAGTCAGAGTGACCTTTAGCTTTAACTTATATGTTATACCTCTATGAGTTGTATAGGTTGTATATTTTGGAAGAAATTAGTAATTTAGGACCACTGGAGGGTAACAAGATGTGTTGCCAATACTAGAAGAAGAAAGTATCAGTTTTGGCTGATTTTCAGAATAAAGCTAATACAGGATAAACTACTAATTTATATACTAGGTATATTAGCTAAGTGAGTTATTCTGAATCCTAGTTTCTTCTTAGATATTGTAGATAGAAGTTTATAAAGTTGGCAAAAGTTCAGTAAGAATATCTGAGGTAGAATGGAGAGGTTGGGATGTGCAGATGAGGAAAAATATGTTATTTATGGATTAGAGAAGATGTGGCTGGAACAGGATATGAAAAATACCAGACTGTGGCTATTAAAGAAAGTAAAAGGGAAGTAGCTAAATAAGTACCATAAAGATTATTGTAATAACCAACACCAGTGATGGTAAAGACACTATTATACTAGAAAATACTTTTCCACAAAAACAAGTACTCTTATAAGATTCTTAAACATACAAGCTCTCTTTGAAGACATTAGTAAGAAGATCTTATATTCCTAGATGATGCCTCAGGTCCTTTCAAGCAGATACTAGCTTAAGGGGCAGTGTGGTAGCTGTTAATCAAACCAGATCTCAGAAAGAAGGCATCCTGAGAAATAAGAAATACCACTTGCAAACAAATAGCTACAAGGTATATATACTTATGAGAGCATTTTATTTTGTTATGAATGTTCAGACAGTTGAATAAGACAGAAATATGTTAGATCAGAAACTAATAGAGTCCAGAATAATAGAACAAGTAAGAATAACTATGAAAACAGTAAAGAAGAAATGGAATAGATACTTATAAGTAAGAATCAATATTATAGTTTTAGTTTCCATTCTCTAAATCCATTCTTTGTATTTTTAGACTAATATATAAGCTACAAGTAGAGAGGAGTAAAAAGAAGAACCTCTATCCAAATATTCTTACTTGAGAGTAGTTTAACCTCTATTTTATCAAGTAAGCATTGTCAGTATCTACTATCACTTTTGGATGAGTTTTGGAAAGTTCTAGTAGCCTGGGAAAGATGTCAGATTGTGGATAATAGACTTTACATTGTTTTATTTTCTTGATCTTTTATTTTTTTTATTTTTCTTTTATTTGTCATATGTCAAGTCTACCCATTCTGAAGATATGTTCTTGCAACAGTGTTGTCATTATAACATCTCCAACACAAGCTTATCTTCCATAACAGCTATTCTTCTTGCAATACATCTCTATAGCAGTAATACAACAA
>Ga0157359_1000814_pt1 | contig 11985 bp, 8 predicted proteins | sample AttcapACBM3_FD_111482 | JGI IMG/M metagenome (GOLD analysis project Ga0157359, IMG submission 111482) | Fungus gardens microbial communities from leaf cutter ant in Botucatu, State of São Paulo, Brazil - Atta capiguara ACBM3 | ecosystem: Host-associated > Fungi > Mycelium > Unclassified ...
TTGTAGTAGCTAGCCTGATAATCAACTAAAAGTTGACACTAAATCTCCGGTGTCAATGGTGACATGCTTTACCCCTCTCCTTACAACTCCTTACAAGGCCAATCTCTGAAATTGTGACCATGCGGCTTGTAGGAGGCACAATACATAAGTTGAGGCCAAGGTCGTTCTGGCAAGTCTGCATCACCAAGCTCATTGCAGGAGTTTCTACACTCTGTGTATGTCCAAGCCAACTCCGTGGACTTTTGTCTTTAAGTGTGAACCATGCCTAACAGAATATTAGACCTGAGTTTCTTTTAACTTTTTTTATGTTTATTTTCTTTTCAATTTATTTTCAATTTTGGAAATCTAGGGTTAGAGTGACATTATGATCACACACTGTCACACATCAGTCATATCAATGACACAGTCACAGTAATGGTTACATAATCATATGGTTATATAGAACATAATAGAAGGTTTGAAAAGCAATAATGTCATACAATGTGTATAACACACATGTTGACCTCATGACTAACACATAGTCTTTAGGGTAGGCTAGATGTAGTAGAGTATGAACTATTGCTAGTTATTATATAAAGATAGATATATTATACCAAGAACTCTATCAAGTTCTCTTGTGTTAACTCTAATACAAGATTCCTTTCTTTGATCAACTCTAAGGTCATTGAATCATAACAAATATTGTTTGCAAAGTCTATAACTCTGCACTTCTTACACAAGTTTTTACATTTGGTACAAACTCCAATCTAATCCTACAGGCCTTCATCCTCAAGTATGAATCACACCTGATATTATTAAATTTTGGATCAACATCCTAAGGCCATAGTAGAACTTGGCTACTATTGTGTAGATATTAGTGTAGCTAGTCTTTGAAATTAAGATTTGAAACTTATATCTTCAGAAAAACCTAAGTTCCATTACTTATAGCTAATACAACCTATCTTTAGAAAAACCTAAGAGAATAAGATAAGGTTTTCTGAAAGTAGCTATTATTCTAAATACTCTACAGTCTATTACAATCTAGCAGAATAACACTGAGCTAATTGTCAATATAATGGCATGCAAATGGTCAAAAACCTGAATAAAAGTATTTAGAACATCATCTGAAAAGACAGGGTACATTTAATGATGATAGGAGAATAACTAACTCTAATCTAGTAGGTTTTCTAAAAGAACAGTGTATAAGCACAAAGTTTAGTAGCTAGTGGCAAGGAAGTTTTTGAGTCCTACAGCTGTCACATACCACCAAAATGTATCCAACCTCATCCAATCCCATCATGGATAATGCTTACTAACATCTACTCCACATCTATGAAAATGGATATCTCTCTTCTAGTCTGTACTACTCTTCCAGTGTAGATCAATCTGGCTCTATTTAGGGCTGATCACTCCATAATCAAGCATATGGCTTTCCTCTGCTCTCTATGGAACTCTGAACACTATTCTGAGGACTTTTAGTATACATAGAGTAGATACTTATCTTCATGGATTCTTAGATATAGTCTTAATTATAGAGTACCAGTATTTAAGACAACTAGATATTTTATATTTCTTTATTCTAAAAATTGACTAAAACTAGCACTACTCTTCTGATGTTAGCAACAACACATCTTTCCACCTTCTGGTAGTTGCCCACCTCCTAAAGTTTCCAGTTCTGATCCAAAATATGTGACCAGTATAACTTATAGAGGCACAGCATATACACTGAAGCCAAAGGTTGTTCTGCTCTGACTTCTACACTCTTAGATAAACATATTTTACTTAGATCTTGATATTCAAGATCCAGAGAGACATCTTAGATAACAAGGTGTGGACTGTATCTAACAGTAGCAGAGTGACATTGTAAGATAAGAAAAAGTAAAGTCTGCAAGATTTGGTGTTGAGAGGCTTTGCTTGGATAAATATAATGAAAAGTCCAAAAATTTGGGTCCCCTTACATCCATCCCCCCTTCTTGATTGCTATGACTTGAAATAAGAAAAATTGACCTAAACTTGATCTACTCAAAGTCTGCTGCTTGTATAAACCATATTGTATGGGGATTTAGATAATAGAACTCTGCTACTTTTTCTAGTGCAAAAATACTAGATATATTTTTCCAAGAGCTGGCTTCTAACTGAAAACTGTTCTACTTAATAAGATACCAATATATTCTGTAGTACTAGTAACTATCCAAGATTTGTTTTACTTCCCATTCTTTTTCTCTATCTATGATAATAAGATCTGGTGAAAGCAGTGTATGTTGATCTGGTATTGGATCTTTGGAGATAGTAGTTAGCTTCGCTACATTAAATACTGGGTGTGATCTCTCCATGAATAGAAGTAGCCTTAACTTATATGACATCAGACCTACTTGCTTTTCCACAGTGTATGGTCCTGAATACTAATACACTAGCTTAGCTGACAAATATGTAGTATGAATGTTCACAGTCTATGTATAGTGGTCTTAGCTTCTTTTAGTGTAAACTTCATCTGGCTATGACATTCCCTCTAGCTTCAATTCTTTTTGGTGGGGCTCAAATCCCATCTGTGGGAGATATTCCATATTGAAGAGGAAGGAGGGCTACTGAGTAGATGAATGCATATGATTGTTATACTGGAATTTGGCCAAAAGGAGAAGATTGTACTAGTTGTCTTGTTGTTCACTTATAAAGAGCTAAAGATATTGGTTAGCTTCTTACTCTTGATTAACCCATCCAGTTTGTCTATTAGTCTGCAGATGTCAAGCAATGGATGATGCAACCTCAATCCTGAGCAGACAATACAGTTTCTTTGTGAAAAGAGTAAAAAATTGAGGTCTACAGTCAGACATGACATGTGTAGAGAGGCTGTGAAACTTTCACACATAGTGTAGGAAAAGTTTGATCACTTCTTCTATGCTTATCATAGTATGGGTCAGTATGAAATGGGCCATCTTCTACATAGCTTTTATTACTGGCTCTTCTTATTTGCCCAACTAATTTCTACAGTAGATATCTGTCAACAGAGTCTTCTTCTTACCTCCCACTATTATGCCTTTTATAACTTGAATAGTAAAAAACTCCAGCTTGACCAATACCACATCTTCAGTGTCTTAAAAGCCAGTACTATGATCAGATTGTTAAGACAAAACATTGAACTTACCTATTAATTTCTCTGTATAGTGATATAACTTGAAGTCAAACATGGCCAGATATAGAGACTACTATGCTTGTCTGTAGTTAAGCTTCTTAGCAGTCATGAAGTACTTCAAATTCTTGTGATCTGTTCAGATTTTGACTGGAGTCTCATGCCTTCTAGGAATTGTTTCCATTTCTCTAGGGCCCAAATAACTACTCACATCTTCTTGTCATGAATCTCATAATTATACTCAATGACAGATAGAGACTTGCTGAAGAATACAGTAGGATACTACTTATTGTCTTCTTTATGTTATAACTTAGGCCTAAATGTTAAGGCAAAAAGCATACTTATGTATTGAGTGACATAAGAGAACTTAATAGAGTTCCTACTATAGAGTAGTCTACTTTATATACCTCTAGAAGTTGGTCTATACATCTCTAACCTATCTTAAAGCTATAACTAAGCTCTTCTGGTGATTTCTACCAAGTCACATGACTGTGTGACTGTGACTGTGACATTTTTGACAATCATACCTCTTGGCTAAGTTCCAAGAAGGAAATAAGAAAACTAGACTATAAAAGAAAAGAGAAATTATAAAAGACTATAAAAACAGAAAATAACTAAGTTCACTCAGAGGATTGGACAAGACCACTCTAGTCACAAAGTCCAAGTTGTCTTTCTTGACTCTGAATGGTATAAAAGTATCTGGAAAGGCTAAGATCAGAGCTATAATAATAGCTGCTGGTTTGAACCCCAAACCCAAGTGGTATTGTTACTGGTAACATCAAAGAGAAGGCAAACTATGTCTGAAAAGCTATAGATTAACCTATAGTAGAAGTTTGTAAATCTTAGCAATGTTTGCATATCCATACATTTATGTAGAGTAGGCTAATTACAAACCCTAACTACCTTAAATGAATCCATTGCTACTTGATCTTGAGAAATCACTGGTTCTAGGTATTCAATTCACTATTTGTTGAATTTACACCTTTTAGGATATAAAAACAGCTTGGGCTTGGCTAAGACTTTAAGAACTTTGTGAACTATCTTGCAATAGTCTTCTAAGGTTCAAGTGAAGATAAGGATGTTATGAAGATAAGGATGTTGTCCAGGTAAACTATCATAATCCCTTTTGCTATAAAATCTTAAAAGATGTTATTCATCATAGCCTAAAGTATAGCATGGCCATTTATCATTCTAAAGAATATTACTAAAGGTTCAAAAAGTCTGCAGTTCATGTAAAAGACTGCTTTCTACTCATTTCTAGGCTTTCTGTAGATGTTGTTGGATCTCCAGTGTACATCCAGTTTTTTGTTAAAATACTTAATATCTTAAAGCTTGGACACAAGTTCAGAGATCAGTAGGAGAGAGCATCTGTCAGGGCAACTGAGCAAAGTCTGTAGGGTTTTAGCAGAGTTTACAACTCCAGGAAAATTCTAAGCTATATTGTTTAAGCAATTAAGTACACAACTCATCTCTAGAGAAATCCTAAGCTATATTGTTCAAATGACTAAGTACATGACTCACCTCTAGGGAAATCTTAAGAGAATAGAATGGAGTTTCCTAAAAATGACAGCTACTCTAAGTATTCAAGAGTCTATTCTAATCAAACAGAACATTAGACAGAACATTTGGTAACTTAGCTACAGAATGATAGTGCTAGTTAGTTAGAAACCTTGATAGAATATTACTGAATAGTGAGAGCTCATTAGTTGGTAGTCAAAGAAGGTAGGTTGATATTTATGAAAGAGTGCACAGTGATTCATGATGGTGCTGCAGAGATTGAAAGAGTCCAATAGTGTTGGAGTAGGGTGTTATAATCTTAGGCTTGGCTCAGATTGTAACTTAGACAAAGACTTGAGTAAGAGTGGTAAATAAGTCAATTGGTAAAGCATAAGGATATAGAATAGTATATACAGCTATATATACCTATTGACAATATGGAATATATATGGAATTCTTGAGTATACAATAAGAAAAGAAATGAGTAAGCCTCTACTACTACATGAGGTACTAACTGAGCATATATGAGGAAACAACAAGATACAGCAGATAATAAATCAGAAATGAAATAAATCCTAACATATGTTGTTCATGCAGTAAATACCTATAAGACATGAGAAGGCAATCATAACAATACCTCTGTTTTAGCATTCATGTTCTCATAAACTTATTCTAGAAATATTAGATCTCCTACTACATATAATGCTACTAGCTTTTTTGTAGAACCAATAACTATTTCCCCTTATAATGTTAAGGCAATGAAGAAGAGTTCATGAGGAGGCCCTCCTGAATACATCTTGATTGGAAAATATCATCAACTTGTGTTAGAATTATGCTTTTGTTTTATTAATTCTACTACAATTTCTTTCCAATATTGAAGATCATTTTCTCTATTTTACTAAATAGATTTGTAGTGTGGTGGATAGAATGGAATAGTCTTTGTTGGCAATTATAGTGTTTTTAATGCCATTTCCAGATTGTTGACTTTATCTATTATGAAAACTAGAGTAAGAGTTTTTAGTTTGTTAGGTTCAGATGATATGGCATATAGTTTGTACAAAAATACCTTTTTGTCTTAAACAACATCTTTCTTTAATGTGGTTTTTGATCCTCTTGTCTCCTTTATTTTTGCAATGATCAAGTTCATCAGCAAGAAGCACTTGTGTGTGATGTGCTTAGTGTTCTATATCTCTGTACATAACATTTCTGAGTTCTTCTGATATGCTGTATATGTCTCCTCCAATTTGCTCTTTATATGTTTCTCCTGATTGAAGCAAGGTAGTTTTGATATCTGCTAATTCAATATTTGCCACATTGGCTAACTTGACTAAATCTTGAATCTATAGTTAAATGTTCACCATTGTGTTACAATTAATGCCTCCTGGATACAGCATGGACTTGGGCAAAGGGTAATGACAACATGATCAGCTATGCCACAAGCATCTCAGTTAGTGCCTCATGTAGTAGGTGCAATATCCTTGCTTTAGCCTCATGAACTATGACTCATTTTTCTCATGTACTATGAACACTTTCCTCATGGAATACTAGTATATATAGTGTAGATACTGCTCTGTAGTCCTTACACTTTACCACTTATAACATCCCTTACCTTCTTCTCAAGTCTTTGCCTAAGTGCAACCTGAGCTCTAGCTTAAGGTCATAACACATTGTTTCCAATTCTCAAATTATTTTGTGATACTTTCTGGTCCAATCTTTCTTTTCTTAGTTTAAAGTTACAATAAGATCTATATTGTTGACAGTGTGAGCAATGTAAGAGTTAGGAGAGGTGGGTGCAGTAGTAAATTAATAAGCTATTTGAATGAGTTTCTTGATGTTAGTATACTTTGAGATATCAATCTAGGATTTTACCCCTTTCTTTTATAGGTTTCAACTTGAAATCTTTGTCCAATAGTCTTGAATTGCCTTCTTGGCATGTGGTAACCCCATTTCCATTATCCATTAATTGTGCTCATTTCCATAACCTTTCCAATGAACTAAAAATTGTGTGCTGCATCCTTGTTTTCTGTGATTTCATATCTCTTCCACTTCATATTCTTCTTCTTCATTAATAATATCCAGTGGTGGTGCTAGTTCCATGTGCTGTCCTTTGAATTGAGATTTCTTACATTGTGTCAGCAGGTCTTTATTGAACACATTGTGAATTGCCCATCCTTCTGGTAACTTCAGCTGAAACACTTCTTGACCAATATCTTTTAAAAGTTTCTGGTCCAACTTCTTTGAGGGTCAATTCAAATGGATATTTTTTGCTTTCAACCACATGTTATCTCCTGCCTTCAAACCTTGTGGATTTCTTCTCTTTTTGTTAAATTGTTTCTTTATGGTTTCTTTTGCCATTTTCATTGACTTCTTTGCTGCTTCCCAACTTCTTTACAATCACTTAAGGAAATTTTCCAGCTTTGGTAATTCCATCTTCACCATCAGGTCCCCTTTCCATAGATGTCTTCCAAAGTTTAGTTTAAATGGGGTGTATCCTGTAGCCACATGTTTCTTGTCATTATATTAGAATTTTGCCACTAATAACCATTCTGTCCAATCATCCTTTTAATAATTGACCTCCTGATTAATTCTTTCCATTTGACTGTCTGTTTGAGAATAATATGCTATTGATAATATTCTTTTTGTTTCCAACATCTTACTGAGGTCTTTTATGAATTTTGAGATGAATTGAGGTCCTTGGTTACTAAGAATCTTTTGTAATACTCCATGTATCTTCCAAATTTCATTCCTATAGATCTTGGCTATGTCTTGTGATGATACTGCTATAGTCATTATCTTAAGCCTAATCATCTTAGTAAATTGATCTACTATAATTACAATTGCATCTTTGTTGTTTGATTTAGGAAGTGGTCCAATAATGTTGATACTGATTTCTTGCCATAGTCCTTCAGGTATTCCCAATAGATGAAGTTTCCCTACTTTTTTCATGTGTTACACTTTATTTTACTAGCATTTTTGATAGCCTTGAATGTATTTCTTGATGTTGCTCCTTATCTCTAGCCACCAATAGTTCCTCTTGATCAACTCAAGTGTTGTCCTGGGTGTTCTACATGTGCTGGTTCATGATTATCTTGTAAGATTTGCTCTTATATCTTCTGGTTGTTTGTGATATATATTCTTCTCTCTATATATACTACTTCATTGTCTTCCTATACTTGTCTGTCATCTTTCTCTAATTCTTTCAACACTTCCTAATCTCTTGTGTTGTTTCTTTGAATTTCCTCTAATAATGTGGTTTTTTCTATCACTTAGTTTCCCCTGAGTACTATCACTTCTGCTTTCATGTGGATTCTTCTTGTCCATTACTTGTCTTTAAACATCTTTATATCTTTGTTGTCATCTTTTGTGTTTACCTGATGCTTTCTAGATAAAATATCTGCTCTTGTATTCATCTTTCCTAGGATATGCCATAGAATGAAGTTATAATCTTGTAACTTCAAATACCATCTTGCTTGTCATCTATTGAGTTTGTGTGGTTCTTGGAAATATTCGAGATTTTTGTGATCTGTCCAGACTTCAAATTTCTCTATAGCATCCAATAGATATTGCCTCTATTTTGTTAAGGTTTCCACTATGGCTAGTAGTTCTTTGTTATATATCTTGTAGTTCCTTTCAGCTGGCTGCATTGTTCTTGATAAAAATATGATGGGTTTCTATTTCCCTTTCTGTTCCTGAGATAGGACTCCTTCAATTGCATGTTCTAATGCATCAGTTTCTACTCTGAATTTTCCTTCTCTTTTTAGTAGAGCAAGTATTAGCTGACTTGTGATCTTGTCCTTCAACTCTTTGAATTTTTTTTCATATTCTTCTTCCCATTTCTATTCCTTTGTTCCTTTGAGTTTATTGAGAGGTTTTGTCATATGACTGAAGTTCTTAATAAAACATTAATAGAAATTTGCAAACTCTAAGAAGCTTTCCACTTCTTTTATCTTGGTAAGGGTTTTCCATTCTTTGATAGTCTTGACTTTGTTGTTTTCCATCTGTACTTCTCTTCTCCCAACTACTACTTCTAGTATGGGTATCTCCTCAGTATCAAAGTTACACTTTGATTGTTTGAAACAGAGGTTATGTTTCTCCACTATCTTCAAAAACTGTATTGTCCTTTCTTCTAGTTTCTTTTTGGTCTTGGTGGGTATAACAAAGTCACCTGTATAATTGGCCAACACTCCTTTATGTAAGAGTTTTTGGAATATACTGTTCATTATCCTTTGGAATGTGCCCAGTGAGTTGCATAACTCAAAGTACATCAATTTAAGCTCAAATAGTCCCTTGTTCATTAAAAATGCTACTTTCCATTTATCTTCTTCTTTAATCTATACATTGTTATATCCCCAGATAAGATTCAATTTGTTAAAATACTTGGCATCTTTGAGCCTGTTGATCACTTCCCCAATTAATGGTAGTGGTGTCTTGTCCTTTATCATATACTGGTTCAATTTCCTATAGTCTTGTACCAATTGTAGTAATTCATTCTTTTTTGGAATATGAAAACATGGTGCTATATATCATAAACTTAATTCCACAATTAGTCTTGCCTTGAGCTGTTCATCCAACCATTGATTTAATGTTTTATCCTCTTTGACTGTTATTGTGTAGGCCTTGGCATTCAATTCCTTTGGAGCATCTTCTATTAAATTTATTTTGTGGTCCCATTCTCTTCATTCTGGCAATTTTTCGAATTTTTTTATTGAATAGATGAATGATCAAATGTATTCTAGTAAATCTTTTGGATTTATTAGATCCAGTTCCTTTCTTATTTTCTGTTGTCCTTTGTTATCTATTTAGTTGTAATCTCTGTATTCATGATGTAAAAGATATGTCCTGGTGTTGTGTCCTATATTCTCTTAGACATCTTGTAAACTGTATTGTTCCAGTGTTCCAGTTCACTTCTGGATTGTGCTTGACCAACCAGTTGTATCCCAAAAACATATCTGTGCTATTTAAATCTGTTACTGCTATGTTTATCTGTTCTGTGTGTCTATTAATCTCCAGTTCCAGTAATACAAATCTTATAACTTCTCCATTCTTGGTTCCATCTATATCACAAAATGAACTACTTATCTATTTATGATATCTGAACCTTGAGTGTACTTTCAAAAGTTTAGAAGTGATTCAGAAGTTCAATAATAATGACAATAATGATAAAGATCAATACAGATGACAATGATAATAAGGGATAGATAATGAAAACTGATGATAAATAATATTGTTAAGTCTGAGGTCTAATCCTCAAACACAGAGATATATATACAAAAGAGTAATGGTCTATGTGCAAGCTATTTACATCACATGATCAAAACTTGTACTTGATGGGAGCTGTCATCTGTCATAGAAGATGTCAGGCTAATTTTAAAAAGTAACTAATTATATCACTATATTGATATGCTTGTATCTCTATGAGTACTTATTGTTATAAGATATACCATATATCATCAGAGATGGTTTGATGAGCACTTTCCAATGCAAGTTCAATTGTGTAAATCCATCTAGCTGTTCATAAGATATTAGCCAACAAAAATGGAAGACTCTTTGTTAAGTTCTTTTGTAATCCCCACTTGATATTCTATTGAGAGATTTATTGTTTGTGTTACTATTGGTGGTTGTGACTAGTGATTGCTACAACACAACAAGCCTTCACAGACATACAAAAAACCCTTTCTAAATGAATAGTATATCTATCTCATCCCTCACTCTCCTGTTACTAACCATCAAGATAATTCAACTTAATTATAACAAGAAAGGGAACACCATCTATGGTCTTCTCAATACATGCTTTAATGATGCTGACCTTCTCCTCCTCCAGGAACTATAATGAGCCCAAATCTTACCCAATGGCACTAAAAGACTAGTGCATCACAGAGTATAGACCTCAATCCTACCCACTACAACACAAAGTATAGATGGCCCTCCACTATATATCATGGCTTACTTCCAACTTCATTCCAGCATAGAGGTAGTGTTTCAGTCAGATCTCATTTAAGACTAGGATATTCAAATCTTAAACATAATCCACCAAGATAACCCAATTACCACCATTATAAACTTATATAATGACCACAAATGACACAATGAATATGCCACTGCCCTTCTCTATACTATTTCTTTGTTCTACAACTAGAACATGCACCACTATCTATAGTCCTTCTTTCCAAATGTCAACTCCAGTATGGAAATAGACTGCATAGTAGACTGGCTCATGATCCATGGCTATCTACTATCAAACACCTCTAGCCAACACACCTACATTTCTCACACTTCTTAAGAAACTCTCTCAGTTCTCAACCTTACCCTTGCAAATAGCCTAGCTACTCAACATGCAATCCTATCCAATTGGACAATCAAACCAGAGTTTGCCTTTGACTCTGACTATCTAGCCATATAGTGGACCCTATTCAATAATGTGATCTCTATTAGCAACTGTTGTGGAAACAGATATAATATAAAGGATACTAACAAAAATATATAGTCCATAGCTTTTGTGGAAATCCTGAAACATCTCTAAGGGCTCCTGAATGTGCTAATGGACACAAATAATCCTATTTTCACCACTGACCTCAAAAACACAGTATCAGCCCTTTTAACAGCAATAATATACACTAATGAGCAAGTGACAAAGAAGTGCAACCCCAGCCCAACAGCCAAACTATGGTAAAATAAGACCCTCACTGAAATAGCTGCCTACATACAACAACTTTGAGAGCTCCAATGTAAACATCTTGAAACACATGGTTTCTGAGACCTTGACCTGGACAGAGACATAAAATAGACATGCAATCTTTTCAAAAGAGACAAGTTCAATATGTAAAGAGAATGTGGGCCAATGAAATCCTAGAAAAAGCAGTAACAGACAAGGTGTGGAAGCTTTACTGATGAACAACAGGACATAGAAACTATTCTATTCCAGCATTATCAAGAGGACTAGGACAATCTCCTGTTATTATGCATAAAGAAAAGTATGAAACCCTCAGAACAACTCTCTATCAAGAACTTTCCTCTCTTCTTATTCCTATTAAAGCTGATATATCATGTAAACAAGATAACAAAATCTCCTTCAAGAAAGTCACTTATACAGAGGTTTAAGAAGCCCTCTCTTCATCAAGCTCAAATACAGCTGCTGGTGCCAGTGTTAGGCATGGTTCACACCAGAGGTGAAAGTCTACAAGATGGACTCAGAGATGTGTGGACTTATGGAATGACCTTGGCTTCAGCTTATGTACTGTGCCATCTATCTGTCATGTGGTTGCAACTTTAGATAATAGAAAAAAGTCTAAAAAAGGAGTGAGTACTGATTTGGTGTGTCGCCATTGAACACTAGAGATCGAGTTCAATAAGAAGTTATCTTCGTTGATTATCAGACTAGCAAA
>Ga0157359_1000816_pt1 | contig 11976 bp, 10 predicted proteins | sample AttcapACBM3_FD_111482 | JGI IMG/M metagenome (GOLD analysis project Ga0157359, IMG submission 111482) | Fungus gardens microbial communities from leaf cutter ant in Botucatu, State of São Paulo, Brazil - Atta capiguara ACBM3 | ecosystem: Host-associated > Fungi > Mycelium > Unclassified ...
ATTGTCCGTATTACCACCACCAATATCTGCGGTTCTGACTTACATATGTACGAAGGGCGAACCAGCTTTGAGCAGGGTCGCATCTTCGGCCATGAGAATCTGGGCCAGGTTGTTGAAATTGGTAGCGGTGTAGAGCGGATTAAAGTCGGTGATTATGTCTGCCTGCCCTTTAATGTCGGCTGCGGCTTCTGTGAAAACTGCGAGAAGGGGTTAACCGGTTACTGTCTGACAGCAAATCCGGGTACGGCCGGTGCCGCCTATGGCTTTGCGGAGATGGGCGAATGGGAGGGAGGACAGGCGGAGTTACTTCGTGTTCCTTTTGCTGACTTTAACTGCCTGGTACTGCCGCCGGATGCGTCAGAAAAGGAGGAAGACTACGTTATGCTGTCCGACATCTTCCCCACCGGCTGGCATGCCACTGAGCTGGCAGGCTTGCGCCCTGGCGAGAGTGTTGCCATTTACGGCGCTGGCCCGGTCGGCTTAATGGCGGCACATTCGGCCATGATTAAAGGCGCATCACAGGTCTTTGTGGTCGATACCCATCCAGACAGACTGGCGTTAGCCGAACAGATTGGTGCAGTGGCGATCAATGGCGTGGGCGATGATGCGGTCAATAAAATCCTCGAACTCACCGATGGACGCGGCACGGATTGCGGTTGCGAATGCGTCGGCTACCAATGCTGTAATAAACATGGGCATGAAGATAACTCCGCCACGCTGAACAGTCTTGTCGCGTCAACCAAAGCCACGGGCGGTATTGGTACGGTAGGCGTTTTTGTTCCTCAGGATCCCGGCGGGGCAACCGAACTGGCTAAAGAGGGTAAAGTGCCGTTCGATTTTGGTACGTTCTGGTTTAAAGGTCAGTCAATGAAGACCGGCCAGTGTAACGTGAAAGCCTACAACCGCCAACTTGCAAGGCTTATCCACCAGGGCAGAGCCAATCCGGCGCAGATCATCTCACATCGTCTTGCACTGGCAGATGCTCCCGAAGGCTATAAGCATTTTGATGACCGGGATAATGGCTGGACAAAAGTCATTCTGAAACCCTGAATCGTGTCGCACAGGACATAAGTCACATTCAGGCTGTGGTGAGAAGGAGATCTGATAGCCTGTCTGTGGTTTGGTGCTTTGAGGGTGTGTGATGAACGTTTCGGGAAAAAGGATAAGTGGAAGTACCCGGGAGTTTTGAAAATTTTACTCAACAGTTTTTCCGTTAACTGAAGTAGCCTTTACCTTCTCGAGCAATTCAACGTTCACTTTAACGGATGCTGTAAATGTGCAATGACTGGTTAACAGGTCTCCACCCTGATACTATAAAGACCTGTTAAGCAGTCCTGGAGGCCTTATGCCACACATCATTTTAAGCGATACCAGCGCCAGTGTAAGCGAACTGAAAAAAAACCCGATGGCCACAGTCAATGCCGGGGACGGTTATCCCGTTGCCATTCTCAACCGCAACCAGCCCGCATTCTATTGCGTGCCGGCTGAGCTTTATGAACAGATGCTTGATGCCCTTGACGACCAGGAACTGGTTAAGCTGGTTCACGAACGCAGCAGCCAGCGTCTGCTTGATGTCGATCTGGATGCGCTTTTGTGAGTTATACCGTCAAATTCAGGGAAGAGGCTTTTAAAGAGTGGCAGAAGCTGGATAAGTCTCTTCAGCAGCAATTTGCTAAAAAGCTGAAGAAATGTTGTGAGAATCCCCATATCCCCTCGGCAAAACTACGTGGGATTAAAGACTGTTATAAAATCAAACTCAGAGCGTCCGGGTTTCGCCTGGTTTATCAGGTGATAGACGATCAGCTGGTGATTGCCGTTGTGGCTGTCGGCAAACGCGAGCGCAGCGATGTTTATCATCTTGCAAGTGAGAGGATGCGGTAGAGAGGCCGGGCTTGGCAATACATGCATATTTTCTGTGGAGAGGATAAATTTCATCAGGATTTACCGCTATCGATAAATCGAATTTTAAGATAAAAATATGTCTTTTGGGTTGAGCTTGTTTTTCATATAGCCTCCTGGCTTATATAAGTATAATTATATATGGTTAAAATTTTTGATAAACATTCTATAAGTTAGTGGTAAAAGAGCCTCGTAAGGCTATCAAACACAACGTTTCTCAGTAAGGCAAATCAGCAAAAGTTAAGTTTTAAGGAGTCAAAAAAAGCGATAGGCTCGATGGATGAGAACCGTAATCGTAAAAGGCATGGTTTGCTAAACAGTACTTAAGAAAAGAATGAAAGTTTGAGTTAAAGAAGACAAATCTTCTTTAAATTTGATGCTTTTATGTTTATGTACTATTGACGTACGCCGGAAGTTAGGTAAGATTCATTAATTAAACTCAACATTTCGGGCAATTAATAACCAAGCTTGCATAAAACATAAAACTACAATTCGTATCATATAATGACACATTAGTGGTCAACTTAAGCGAAAATTTTATTCAAAAATTAATATTACCAATCTGGAAAAAATAAAATAATGAAAGAATTAAATGAACAGGCTTTCGAACATGCATGGAAATACTTTGAAATTCACTCTCAGCAACGAATGACAGTTTTTAATTTTTATATTACGGTGGTGGGGTTACTTGCTGCAGGTTGCGGAATAGCTCTACAACAGGGTGGGAAATTTATGTATTTTAGTATTATATTGGGATTTTTTATTAGCTTTATTACATTTATATTTTACAAACTTGATGATCGAGTTTCTGTACTTATTAAAAATTCAGAAAAGGCTTTAAAACATTTAGAAATGAATTATGGACACACTTCAGTGAAGATTTTTTCAAACGAAGATTGCCAGCATCGTATTAATTCAGGTTTATTGTCAGTTTGGACTTACGGTAAATGCTTCAGAATAGTGTTTACTGCACTAGGAGCGACAGGCTTATTTTTAGGATGCACACCAATTATTTTATTTTTTAAATAAAAAATAAATTTATAAATAACTATCACTACTATGGCCATTTTTACTGATACTTACATGCGGATGCATAGGAGCAAAATCATGCGCAGGGAAGAGAAAATAAAAAAGTTTGATATAAAAACAAGGAATCAACTTCGTGCTATTTTGAGTGATGATGAAGGGAATGCCATTTCCCGACTGGCTAAATTAAGCACTAAATTTGGGCAATCTAAAAATAGAACCCTAGATGAAATAATAAATAGTGCGGCCTTAACCAAAGCCGTCAAGAAGCCAATTCCATTTCCAAAAAAACCTCAATTTCACGATATTCTTCAAGCTAACTTTCAAGCTGAGCTATGTCATATATTGGCCTCACTTGAAACCAGCACTGTAAAGCACATCACCAGACTTGAGCGACTTGCGTGCTCTCTTGAAAGCATTGATGAACTTTATGCCTGCCAGAAAATTGACGAATGCTTAACAAAGATTATCAATACAATTGAAGAAGATGGATGGAGCCACGTCCTTTTAAGGAAAATTGTTCTTATTCGTGAAAATATCGGAGAAAACAGTGTTAACGATAAAGTTGAAGAGCTAATTAACCAAGCTGGAATTAAAGGTGTAGTTGTGTCATCGCTGATTCACGCATATTCACCTGAACAAAGTATATTGATGACAAAAAGATCAATCCTTAATATGCCTGATAGGGGTGTGATTAATCGTTATTCTCGCACGTTGTCAAAATTAAGCGTACATCCCTTTGCAACTTCTTGCGAGGATTTAAAAGATTATCTGAAAGAAGCGATAAAATGCTCTTTGATTGATGGAATTATTTTGGCTAAATTCAATAGTTCTTTTTTCAAAATTGAAGAGTACCCGACATTATTTAAAATAACAAATGCAATGGGAAAAAGTGAAATTTTAAAAAGGTTGATCAGTACTTACGACTCTACTTCAGATGAAAGTGAATATATATTTTATAAACAATCAAGTGCGTGGTTAGAGTATGAACCCATCCAACATTATCGAGCGCTAATTGACAATTATTATGATTCATCACACGAGAATATTGATAATCTTCCTAAAATTTTAAACTCAGCGCTTATCAAATGGGTTGGCACTACAAATCCTAATATTCTAGTTTCTGGTAATCAATTTACCTCTCATGATTATGAAAGTTTGGCAAAATTAGAAGTTTCTGGTTATGTCTCTCGTTCTGCAATCTTTAATTATTGGCTTGCGACTTCAGAAGGTCAGGTTGGTTTTGACAATCAGGATTTGTTTAAGCTAATGGGGCTGACTAGAGATCTCGCAAGAACCATTCCTGTTAGCGCAGCACGGACCGCAGCTAAATTATCAAAAAATGAATTAGTGAAATTAATCTTTCTTCTTTTGTTGGCTAAACGCAGCAAAAATGAACTTGATAGTTTTATGTTAAGGAAGCAATTAGAAGACATTACGTTTAAATATCACAACGGTTCATTAGTTGAGTTAGTTAGTTTTTACGAGACAACCCATCCTTACATTGCAGAATATATTTATGATATTGCCACGGAAGATTTCCTCGCTAAGCTGACCAAGCTTGCACCTCATCGAGCAGATATTCCTGAAATACGGGCATCATTGCATGAATGGATGGCAGGATTCAAAGGAGGAGATGAATATTATCTTCGAAGAGCTAGAGCTGTAAGAATCGACCATCAAATCAATAGGGTTAGGAACGAAATTGATGATCATCGCATTTATGTAGATCCAATGCGTTTCATATCATGGATTGAAGATGAAATGATGCTTGAGCTAAATAGCGCGCTTAATTCAACAGGCACCGGAAAAAAGGGAGTTTCTGTAACATGTGATGAGACTGTCTTATCCATGGTTATTACCCAAAGTTATAACGCGTTTTGTTCTAATCCTGTATTCGGTATAGCTTCATACATAGGCCGCAGAATCCGACATGGCACATTCCATGGCCACATGTTTTCAAGCGTAATCAATTCAATTGAAAAGATGGATAAATTCAGGCCCTTATTTTCAAACTATCAATTTTCTTGCAAGTGGAATTTTTGGAAAGACGCTTATAATAAAGCAATAGAAGAAATAATTGCTGAACGTTTACATGTCCAGTCTAAATTGAAGCCATTAGGACTTTTAACACCTGAGATTTATAACGCCCTCAAACAAGATGTTCTTGCTGCAGCTGTATCTAATATAAGTAAAAATTATGCTGAAACTATTTCTACCGCTGACATTTGCCCAACCATTATTGACTATTGCTGGCGTCTTGCAGAGCTGGATTTAGTTCCAGTAGTGCATTACTTAAAAGCTCAGCAAAATCCTCTTAAAAATGAAGCATTAATTTCAGATGAACTCATTCCATCCGCTGCCACGGTGGATGAGAAACTTGCAGAAGCTTTCAGACGCGAATTAGATGTTTCTATAGACAGAAAATTAAGCACGATGTTAGGTTGGTTTAAAAGACCATCTATTGTGGCACCAAAGGCATCGGTATCACTTTTATTTGAAGCCACAGTTGCAGAAATTAAAGATACAATTCCTGATTTTGATCCTCAGGATGCTGATCACAGTAAAGATGAGATTGATCTTGTTGGCAATTTTTATCATCTTATTTATGACTCACTATTCATAATTGTCAGGAATGCTGCTAAACATGCCGATCCTAGTCAGCCACTTAATCGTAAGTATGAAATAATTCCAGGTAAAGTAAAGCACTTGGTTATAGAAATGTCTTCAACAATCAAACCTACGGATGATCCTGCGGATGTTGCTCACAGTATTGAGGCACGAAAAGTGGCTGATTTCCGAGATGCTAATATGTATGACCAAAAGAGTGGCATATCAAAATTATTACTCCTAGAAAATAGCAGGAGTGATTTTAAACTTGATAAATACGATGTGGTTGGTCGAGAAGTCCAAGTGAGGCTTATCTATGTTCTCGAGCATTAATAAAATTAACTGTCTCATTGTGGAAGATGATCAGTTTAAAATGGAAGGTATTAAGGCTCATCTGAAAGATATCTTCGATAGAAAAATTGATATCGTTGAATGTCATGCCCTATCTTCTGCTACTGCGTCTTTAGCTGAACACGAATTTCATTTGGCGATTATAGATATGTCTATTCATAGCCATGATCCTAAAGCGGGTGCGGGATCACCTATACCTCTCTCATCAGGAGGATTAGACGTTTTGTTTGAGATTGTATTCAGCCAAAATAAAACACATTGTATTATTTTAACGCAATACCCTGATATTGATATTGAAAGCCTACCAATACCAGTAGAGTTAGCAAAAGCAGCAATACTTGAAAAGTTTGATATAGAAGTTGCTGGTTGTATACGTTATCTTGAAAACGATAAACAATGGAAAGATGAGATGAGCATTATATTGAGGCAGTTATGAATATATTAATACTTGAGGACGAGGATTCTAAATTTGAGCAAATTTTCTCGCATGTAATCAGTATCATTCCTGATGCAAAAGTGACCCGAGAAATAAACTGGTTAGATTATACAACTACTGTTACTCGTAGCAAATTTGATTTAATCCTTTTAGATTTGATGGTGCCTCGGTCATCAAGAGATGACACTGTAGAAGACCATTATGAGTCTCTGGTTGAGGCTACGCGCGATTATCGTAGCAAATCGTTTAAAACACCTGCAATTGTTCTTACCCAACACCCTTTTGGAGACGGAAGTGCTGTTTCTGATTTAAATATAGTTGATATTAACGTAATACATTTTAATAGTCATGGAAAATGGCGAGAAGCGCTTAGTATTAAATTATTAGCGGCAAAACCGGCTAAGAAGTTTGATGTGGTTATCTTATGTGCTCTTGAGAAAGAAGCACTAGCTTTTGAAGGGCTTACAGATTCATGGGGACATGTAACGCCTATTTCAGGGTTACTATGTCGTGAAGTAAAGATTGGTGAAATAAATGCAGTAATTGTAAAACCAAACAGAATGGGACTTGTCAATTCAGCGGTGTCAGCCACTTTGGCACTAGAGCGGTTTGAACCGCGCGTAATTTGCATGAGTGGAATATGTGGGGGTGTTGCAGGCGAGTCAGAAATTTACGATTTATTGATTTCCCAAAGTTGCCATCAACATGATGCTGGTAAATGGAGCAAAGATGGATTTAAATCTGAACACTATGATGTGCAACTCGAGGTTGAAGTACATCATAAATTAATTGAGGTTGCATCAGGCCCTCTTTTTTCCAAATTAGATGCTGACTTAAATCCAGCGAAGTCTGAGATTCCTTCAGGCAAAGAAAGAGCAACCTGTAAAATCGTAACGGATGCTATTACCAGTAGTGGTAGTGCTGTGATAGCTGAAGAAGGGAAAACTGAAACACTGACAGTAGGGCAACGTAAGCTCACTGGCTTTGATATGGAAGTCTACTCCGTATATGAAGCTGCCAGACACGCAAGTAAAAGGACCGTATTCTTTGCTGCTAAAGCAGTTGTTGATGATGGTGGGGAAAATAAGGGCGATTCATTTCATCGAATCGGTAGTTTATTATCAGCGAAATTTATAGTTGCAGCAATAAGATCTGGTATCGCCGATCTCTGGGAATAAATTATAAAATAAAGGGCGAAGATGTTTTGTTCGCCCTTTATCGTGTAATCCGCTTTGTTTATATCCACGCTCACTACTAAACGACGGTTCGCCGGGATGTCACCGTCAATTAATATCTGACGCATCGTTCTGGAGTTACGCAGGCCGAGCCCTTGGTTGGCCCACTCTTTGATAATCGGGTCTTTATGGCCAATCACAGCAATGGCCTTCAGCTCCCTGTGTTTGGGTGTAGCTACGCAATCAGCTGGCGCACGGCGGGGATGTCCGCTATGAACGACTTGCCGTAATGAAGCGTCGCGCTGCCTGACAGCAATACTACTTGTTCTGGCACGGCGCCTCGCTCTCATACTTCACCACTGCAGAGGCATGGGAGAGGGTATGCATCTGCTGCTGCAGGTTCGCAAGCTCAATCTCCACTTGCTCAAGCGGCACGATTTGCGGCTGACCTATGGTGGAGTTGCCAAGGCACAAGAAGTAAGTTTTCCCGCCGTGAGGCTGTCATGCCACACCTGCTGGCGCTTGTCATCGTACTTCGGAGCGTCGTTGACGTAGTTGCCGAGCGATTTGCTGTCCGGTGCTAATAAAAAATGTTGAAGCCGACTGGACTTGGACGGTCTGGTACTCACCGTCCACATAGATCTAGTCCGCGCTGTTACTGGTCTGACTCAGGGTGCGATAGTACCCGACCTGAGACTGCGAAGGTTGCAAGCACGACACTGCTAGAGACCCGTTGCTCAACACATGATCGCCACTACTTTCCGACACTATTTAATACTTAATCTAGCCTATGAAGATGCAGGGCATTGACAGTGCCTTAACATCAGGCTGGAAGAGCAGGAATGAATGACGCAGTACCCAAGCGATAAGTGCTCAGTTAATATTTTATTTAACATAATAAGTATTATGCGCATTTAGTCCTGGCCTGAATTTCGTCTGCTTTTTAGTCTGAGTCCAGACCTGACGCTGCCTCCGTACCTTGAGTAATCCTCCTCAGTGTCCTACCTTCAGACAGCGTCTGACAAAGCCTCACAATCACACCCAATACATCAGCCGGAGGCCCCATGATCCGCATTCATAATCCCGAAGCCTGTAGCGGCACCCTGTTTTTCGATGTCAATGAAACCCTTCTGGACACCTCTGAACTGAACCAGGCTGTCGCGCAGCGGCTTGGCAACCGGCCGGAGCGCGCCGAGGCCTGGTTTACCTCGCTGTTGCATCATTCACTGGTCGAGTCAGTGACCGGTAGCTGGCACAGCTTTGGTGATATTGCCGAAGCGGTACTGAAGATGACTGCGGCGCGTTACGGCGTCACTCTGCCAGCTGACGCGACGCCGCTGGCTGACATTATTGCCGCCATGCCCGCCCATCCTGACGTCGCCGCTGGCTTGTCTGCATTGCAGCAGCAGGATTTTACGCTGGTTGCGCTGACCAACTCCTCTGCCGCGCTGGCAGAAAAACAGCTCAGTTCAGCCGGACTGGGACCGCTGTTCACCCGCATTCTCAGCGTGGAGGAGGTTCAGCTTTATAAGCCCGATCTCAGAGTCTATCAGTGGGCTATGAAAGAGATGGGCAAGCCCGCCGCAGAGTGCATGATGGTGGCCGCGCATGGCTGGGATGTTTGCGGCGCAAAACGTGCAGGGATGAAAACCGCCTTCGTCAGCCGTCAGGGACAGGCACTTTATCCGCTGGCACCTGCACCTGATTTGATCGTCAGCGATATCCAGGCGCTGGCCGCACAGCTTAAACCGCTCTGCTGAGCATAGTGCGCAGGGATTCCCGGTGAAACCCAGGCAGTCAGTCTTCATGGGTCTCAAACGCCGATCTGATCGCGTCCACGATGCGCCCGGACAGTGTCGCATCGCCCAGCAACGGGAACGTTTTTTTAAGCTTGCCGGAAATCTGCCAGCCATTTTCCTTCAGCGAACGAATAATGCGACTCGCGTCCTGATCGGGCATTTCAATGACTTCCTTCAGGCGCTGCTGTGCGCGCTGAAATATCACCAGTACGCGCGCTTCATCAGCCATCTCTTTTCGGACGGTGTGCTCTATAACTTTGCAGGTATAGAGCACATGCTCGGTTAAGTCGGGATAACGCCAGGCGAACCGTGCATCCTCATAGTCGCTGAAACTGAAGTTGCTCAACGTGCCATCTTCATAGGTTTTCAGTTCACCAAACCGATAGCAGCCCGCATAGCGCCGCATCAGCCGTTTCGAGAACACGTCCAGCGTGCGATCGTAGCCGACCCGAAAATCCATTGAACTGGTGATGGTGGCTGAAACCGGCAGGATGACCCCATCCGGTATCGCCCCGTCACGAATCAGCGTGTCATTGATTAAAAACCGGTGGATGCGGCCATTGCCATCACGCATCGGGTGGATATAGACGAAGCCAAACGCAATAACAGCGGCACGGGCCAGTGGCGCGGCACCCCGCGTCGCCAGGTCAAAGGCTTTCAGGCCCTGCATGAAGCGGGGAACGTCATCATAGTGTGGCGCAATATAGTGGACGATATCTTCACGCATTGTCGACTGCCCGACAAACACGGGTGAGCGGCGCAGGCCCAGCCCCAGTGCGTCCTGGCCAAGAATGCCCTGCTGTATGGTATGCAGGCTGCTATCACTGAGCGGATCGTCAAGCTGTCCGCAATACTGCGCAATCACGTGAGCAAAACGCTGAATGCGGTCGCCCTGATCCGACTCTTTCTCAATCAGAAAACTGGCGCGCGACTCTTTAAATGTCAGCCAGCTGGCAGTGCGCATCAGAATGTCTGCGCCAAAGGCGTTATCCAGATCGTTTAAGGCATCATTGAGATCGAACGTAAGCGCCTGCTCAACGGCCGCGGTTCTGCGCACCAGCGGGCAGAAATCCACCGATCCTGGCAGGTTGTCATTGATGCGCCAGCGTTTGACGCGCTTTACTGTCGTTCGGGTCAGACAGGCTTTGGATGAAATGGCCTCAATATAACCTCCATTGGTGACATCCGGTACCTGCAACGTGTTGCCAGTCAGCCATTCATAGAAAAAGCCAGCCCGTCGCGCATACTGTCCGAACGGCTCCTGACGGCACCACGCCTCCAGAGGTTCCGGGCCGATAGCGGTAAACAGGCGGGCAAAAAACTCCAGGTGAATCTCTTCGTATTTGAGACCAAAGGTAAAGTGACCGGCAAAATCATCTTCCGGCTGATAGCCAGGTGGATAATGATTTTCCACCTGCCCCTGACTCTCATGATGAGAGCGTACCGTTCCGATAGCTGACTTAACGCGTAATGGCTGCGCCAGTTTGATAGCATAACGTTCGCGCAGTGCGCTGAAGCCGACCAGCATAGTGAATCCTTTATCCGTTGCCCGAAAACGATAACAAAAAGGATATTTAACACTAAAACGCCAATATGGCTATCGTGGCAGCATTAATTTCAGCACGAAAACGGTAATAAAAAGGATTTATGATGCGGAAACGCTAACAATGTTGTTCAGGGTTCAACCACGATGCACAGCAGCCCGATAACAATAATCGCCACGCCCGCCAGGCTATGCCAGCTGAACGCCTCATGAAAAACCGGCACGCAGACCGCCGCCAGCCAGACCAGCACGTAACTCAGGCTGAGCAGAGGATAGACCCGGTTCAGCGGAAAATAGTGCAGCGCCCGTATCCAGCAAAGCATCGAGACACCATACGCGCCCAGCCCTGCCAGCAGCAGCAAGGCGGGCAGTATGGCAACAGCTGGCAGAGACATGATGCTACTGGCATCGGGCAGCCGCGGCATCGCCCAGCGCATCATCAGCTGTGCCGCTGAGACGAGCAACACGCTGCATCCAACCCATCCATACCCTTTCATAGCTGACTCGCCATCAGCGCCACACCCGTCATCACCAGCAGCGTGCCGGCAATCTGGCGCAGCGTTAACCGCTCACGCCAGAGGATGCGGCCGGCCAGCGCAACGAAAATGAAGTTCAGGCTCAGCATAGGATAGGCCTGACTGACAGGCACCCGCTGCAGCACCAGCAGCCAGAGGAGCATCGCAACGCCTAACAGCAGCACGCTCACCCCAATCCAGCTCAGGCGAATCCGGCGCGATGCCGCATGAGTCGCCTGTTTCTGACACAGCTGCGCGCTGCAGCTGAGCAGACTCACCAGCACAATCAGCAGCAGCATTACTTCATTTGACCGTAATAGAGGCAGACCAGCCTGCCCTGACGATAGACCGCATCAGGAACCGGCACATCCTCCCCGATATCGCTGTGCACCGAGTCGACCAGCAACAGCAGCGACACGCTTCCCGTGCGGCGATGGTCGGCAAGCCAGCCGCCGAAGTCCGCCTGAGAGACAAAGCGGGACTGCGCATCCGGGTAGCTCAGCCCATATTCCAGCTCGCCTTTGGTGTCGTAGAAGCCAATATCGCTGCGCTGCAGATGCCAGGCGACGGCAGAGGCCACGCCGGGATTGTCCGCCAGGATAAAGCGGCTGGAGGCCAGACG
>Ga0157359_1000817_pt1 | contig 11970 bp, 9 predicted proteins | sample AttcapACBM3_FD_111482 | JGI IMG/M metagenome (GOLD analysis project Ga0157359, IMG submission 111482) | Fungus gardens microbial communities from leaf cutter ant in Botucatu, State of São Paulo, Brazil - Atta capiguara ACBM3 | ecosystem: Host-associated > Fungi > Mycelium > Unclassified ...
CCGTGCCTGGCGCTTCCAGGCAGATCATCCGGGTGTTCGGGCGGATCAGCGACTCGATGCCCGCATCCAGGGTGGGGGGATAGAACTCGACCTCGACCCCCATCTTCTGCAGCCAGAGCTGGGCAAAGGCCTTCAGGGATCCATAGCAGGAATCCGCGACCAGCAGGTGGTCGCCACCCCGCACGAAGGCGAGCACCGTGGAGATCAGGGCCGCGGCGCCGGAAGGCATCACCAGGCAATGCTGGGCACCTTCGAGCTCGGCGATCTTGCTCTCCAACTGGCGCGTGGTCGGGGTACCCGTTATGCCGTAGCTGTAGCCGTCGGGTTGACGGTCCTTGCGGGCCACGAAGTCTTCGAAAGTGTCGAAGACCACGGTGGAGCCGCGCCACACCGGCGGTGCGAGGGTGGCGTAGGGATGGCCGGCGAAGTCGGTGGTTTTCATGCTGAGGTGCCTCTGTGCAACGTCGTTGTCTGGCGGCATTGTTGGCTGGACCCGACCAGGCGGCTAGCTCTAGGATTATCGAGTCGATAAGCCAGGCTTATAGGTTTCTGCAGTTAGTGTTCGAGACATCGAGGTCTTTCGCGTGGTGATGAACGCGGGCAGTACCAGCAAGGCCGCCCAGGTGCTGGGTATCAGCCAGCCTGCCATCAGCCAGTCCATTCGCAAGCTGGAAACCAGTGCCGGCCTGCAGCTCTTCCAGCGGGCCCATGGCCGCCTGATTCCGACCGAGGAAGCCCAGGCGCTGATGATCGACGTCGACCGCTTGTTCATCGGCATGGACGCCATCGAGCACCGCATCAAGAGCCTCCGGCGATTCGGCACCGGCAGATTGGCCATTGCGGTCCATCCTCTGGTGGGCAATGCCTTCATGCCCCGTGTGCTGGCCGAGTTCGACCTGATGCAACGGGATATCCGCGTGTCCCTGCGGGTGCAGAGCTCGCGGGAAGTGCATCAGGAGGTCTCGGCCGGCCTCTGCGATTTCGGCGTCATGGCTGACGAAATGCCTGCCGCAGGGCTCGAGCATTCCGAATTCCTGAACGAGCGGGGCGTGATCGCCATGCCCCAGGGGCATCCGCTCGCGCGCAAGTCCTGCATCTCCGCCAGGGATCTGGCGAACTGCGAATTCATCGCCCTCAATCCCGAAGACAGCAGCCGGCGCCGACTGGAAGTGGCACTCGATTCAGCCCAGGTGGCGCTGAACGTAAGGGTGGAGACGGCTTACCTGCACACGATCTGCAACCTGGTGCTGAGGGGCACCGGGATCGCCTTCATCAATCCGCTGGCGGCCATCGATTTCGTCGGTCGCGGCCTGGTGATCAGGCCTTTCGAGCTGGATATCCGCACGCGAAGTCTGCTGGTCTTCCGACCTGGCAAACCTCTTTCGGACACGGCGCGGCAACTCTTGAAGGTCATGCGGATACAACTTGCCCGGGACCTCGAGTTCACCCGGAGCTACCTGTCGCAGTGAGTTCGGGCGGGCGAATCGGTATTTTCACGGCTGGCCTGGAAGCCGCCCTCCAGGCCAGCCGAAGGGCGTCTCAGCACCCGGCTCCGTAAGCCGTCCTGATCTCCTCCGCCAATCCCAGTAGCACCCCGGCATAGCGCTCCTCGATGTCGGCTGCCGACAGCGGGGTGGCGAGACTGATATTGAGGGCATAACTGCGATAGCCGGGGAGGCCGAGGGGGGTGGCGATGGCGACGACCTCGGGTTGCCAGGCGGCCAGGCAGTATCCCTTGTTGCGCACGCTGGCGAGGGCGGCGCGGATCTCCTGTTCCAGTTGCACCCCACGGGCCTCGCAGCGCCGCGCGCAAAAGGTGGCGATCAGGGTTTCGCGCTGGGCTTCGCCCAGGCCGGCAAGGGATGCGCGGCCGAGGGAGGTGATGTCCATCGGCAGGCGCTGGCCGACCAGGACGTTGCGCGGCGTCTTGCGCTGACTCAGGCGGATCGATTCCAGGTAAATCATCTCGTCGCGGTCCGCCGCCGCCAGGCTGACGTTGACCTGGTGTTCCCGCGCCACCTTGATCATCAAGGGTGAAGCGGCCTGCAGGAGGCTGCTGCCCTGGTACATGGCATGGGCCAGGCCAAGGAAGGTCGGGGCCAGGCGGTAGGCGCTGCGGCCGCCGTCGTAGTCCAGGAAGCCGGTACGTACTAGGGTCTGGGTCAGGCGGCTGATCGTGGACTTGGGCAGGCCGAGGAGGTCGCTGAGGTCACCGTTGTTGAGGTATTCGGTCCCCGGACGAAAGGCCCGCAGCACGTCCAGGCCTCGCTCCAGCGAGCGGTTGGCGGGCGCCTTGCCCTGACCAGGCAGATCGGCGTTGTTCGGCTCGGCGACAGCGTGTTCCACCTGGTGGAATGGCCGCGTTGTCATGACAGGTCTCCTCGCGCAGATTGATTTCAAGCCTGGCGCAGATCCGGGCAGCCAATCAACCCAAGAATAAGAGAGAGGCCACCCATGACGACAACTCCCGAATCCACGACTCCCATCGAGCTGTCGGTGACCCAGAGCATCGCCACCCTGACGCTGAACCGTCCCGAGGCGCGCAACGCCATCAGCGACGACATGCGCACGCTGCTGATCGAACATCTGGAGCGCATCGCCGCCGACAACGAGATCAAGGCACTGATCCTGACCGGTACCGGCAAGGGCTTTTGCGCCGGTGGCGATATCAAGGGCATGCAGGCGCGCATGAGTGCGCCGGCCGGCTCGGTGGCCTTTAACGGCTGGAAGCGCCAGCAACGCGTCCACCACGCCGTTTCCCTGCTGCACAACCTGCCCAAGCCGACCATCGCCGCGGTCAACGGCGCTGCCACTGGCCTGGGCTGCGACATGGCGCTGAGCTGCGACTTCATCATCGCCTCGGAGCAGGCGTCCTTCGCCATGAGCTATATCGCCCGGGGTCTCATCCCTGACGGTGGCGGCCTCTACTTCCTGCCGCGGCGGGTCGGCCTGAGCCGGGCCAAGGAACTGATCTTCAGCGGTCGCACCGTATCGCCGAGCGAAGCCGAGCGCATCAGCATGATCGACCGGGTGGTGCCCCACGACGACCTGTTACCCGCGGCTCAGGATTGGGCGCTGCAATTGTCTGCCGGTTCAGCCACGGCGCTGGGCCTGAGCAAGTCGATCCTCAATAACACCTTCGAGCTGACCCAGGGGCAGATCTCGGCCATGGGCAGTCAGGCCCAGGGCATCTGCTACACCTCTAGCGAACATCAGGAGTCGGTCGCCGCCTTCCTGGCGCGCAAGAGCAAGGGTGGCCAACGATGAGGGCTCTCGACCGTTTGCTCAGCCCGGCCAGCGTCGCCGTCATCGGCGCCTCGGGCGATGCCCGCAAGACCTCCGGCCGGCCCATCGCCTTCCTGCGCAAGCACGGTTTCCAGGGGCGCCTGTATCCGGTCAATCCGCGCTACGAGGATATCGACGGCCTGCGCTGCTATCCGTCCATCGCCGAGCTGCCCGAGGTGCCCGACGTGGCGGTGATCCTGCTCGGCGCCGAGCGCGCCAACCAGGCGGTAGCCGAACTGGCGGCCTTAGGCTGCGCCGCGGCCATCGTGCTGGCGGGTGGCTATGGCGAAACGGGGGAGAGTGGCATCCGCCGCCAGGCCGAATTGCAGGCAGCGCGCGGCAGCATGCGGATCCTTGGCCCCAACACCATCGGCCTGGTCAATGTCAGTGAACGCATCACCCTGTCTGCCAGCGGCGCCCTGGACATGGACGCCCTGCTGCCGGGCAAGGTAGCCCTGGTGTCCCAGAGCGGTGGCATCCTCGGCGCCTTGCTCTCCCGCGGCGTGGCGGCCGGCATCGGCTTTTCCAAACTGATCTCCACCAGCAACGAGGTGGATCTGGACGTCGCGGACTTCGTCGACCACCTGGCCGACGATCCGGCCACTGCAGTGATCGCCCTATACCTCGAAGGCCTGCGCGACACTGCCAAATTCACCCGCGCCGTGGGTCGCGCCCGTGCTGCTGGCAAGCCGGTGGTAGTGTTCAAGGTCGGTCGCTCGGAAGCCGGCGCCAGCGCCGCCGCCTCCCATACCGGCGCCCTGGCCGGCTCGGATGACCTCTATTCGGCCTATTTTCGCCAGCTCGGGGTGATCCGCGCCGAGACCTTCGCCGACCTGCTGGACATTCCCTTCGCGCTGGCCAGCGGCCGGGTCATGCAAGGTACCCGGGTGGCCATCCTGACTTCCACTGGTGGCGCCGGCACCTTGATTGCCGACAGCCTCGGCGTCAACGGCTTCCAGACCCCGCCGCCCGGCGCGGAGACGGCTGCCCGGTTGCGCGCCCTGGACGTCGGCGACCAGGCGGTGCTCGACCGCAATCCCATCGATCTGACTCTGGCAGGGCTGCAACCCGAGGTCATGCGCGGTGCCATCAGCATTTTGCTGGACAGCCCCGACTACGATACGGTGATCAGCGTGGTGGGCTCCTCTGGCGTGGCCCAGCCGCACCTGATGGCCGATGCCATCCGCGACAGCCTGGCCAATTCGCAGAAGCCGGTGCTGGCCTATATCAGCCCCCATGCGCCGGCAGCGACGCAGCGCATCAACGGCTCGGGTGGGGTGGCCTTCAGTGCACCCGAGAGTTGCGCCGGCGCACTCAAGGCGTTGGTGTTGCAAGGCAGCTTTGCCAGGCAGCAGTCGGGGCAGGTCGGCGCTGCTCCCTCTGCCGAGGCGGTGGCTCTGGCGGACCTGCAACCCGGTCCGCTGGACGAGGCGCGCAGCAAGCAGCTGTACGAGACCTTCGGCATTCCGGTGACCCGCGAGCGGGTAGTGGCGGACGCGCGCCAGGCCGAGGCGGCCGCCCGCGATCTGGGTGGCGAGGTGGTACTCAAGGTGCTTTCCGCCCGCATCCCGCACAAGAGCGAGGTGGGTGGCGTGGCCCTGCGGCAGCGGCCCGAGGACATCGGTGGGCGCCTGGAACGGATGCGCGACGAAGTGACCGCCCAGGTCGGCTTCAATCCCGAGGCGTTCCTGGTGCAGGAGATGGTTAGCGGTGGCGAGGAGTTGATTCTCGGCTTCATCCGCGATCCGCAACTGGGGCCGGCCGTGCTTCTGGGCATGGGCGGGGTGACCGCCGAGCTGTTCCAGGACACCACCCTGCGCCTGCTGCCGGTGACCCTGGACGACGCCCGGACGATGCTGGCCGAGTTGCGCACCTATCCCTTGCTGGATGGCTTCCGCGGACGTCCCAAGGCCGATGTCGAGGCCGCCGCGCGCTGCATCGTCGCCTTCTCCGACATGGCCCTGCGCCTTGGCGAGCGGCTGCAGGAGGCCGAGATCAATCCGCTGCTGGTCAGGCCACAAGGGCAGGGCGTGGTCGCCCTCGATGGCCTCACCGTTCTGAGCTGAGCAGACGCTGTTCCACGGGGTGGAATAGCGGCATTGCCGCCCCGACTCACCCTTGCATAATCCAAGAACGCTTCATTTCTGACTCATAACAATAAGTAGGTCACTATGAACAGCTTCCCGTCCTACCGCCCATGGTGTGCATCCCTACCGTCTGGCGCCGTCGCGTCGTTCATGAGTCCTGAACCCGACGCCACGTCCTCGAACCGGGAGTAACGCCATGTCCGCCGTACTGAAGAACGCCACCCCTCGCGAGCCGATCGGCAGCGTCGCCCCGGCGCCCACCGTGATTTCCTTTCGCAACGTCGCCAAGGCCTTTACCGTTAAGGGCGTAGCGAAACAGGCTTCCCACAGCATCAATGTCGACATCCAGCAGGGCCAGGTGGTGACCATCGTCGGTCCCTCCGGCTGCGGCAAGTCCACCCTGCTCAACATGGTGGCCGGGCTGTTCGCCCCTACCGAAGGCCAGGTGCTCTATGGCGGCCAGCCGGTCAAGGGCATCAACGGCCGCACCGGCTACATGACCCAGAGCGATCACCTGCTGCCCTGGCGCGACGTCGCCGGCAACATCGCCGTGCCGCTGGAGATCCGCGGAGTGGGCAAGGCGGAGCGCCAGGCGCGCATCCGCGAGCTGCTGGCCCTGGTCGGGCTCGAAGGGCACGAGAAGGCCTATCCCAGTCAACTCTCCGGCGGCATGCGCAAGCGCGCTGCCCTGGCCCGGCTGCTGGCCTACGATCCCGAAACCTTGCTGATGGATGAGCCTTTCGCGGCGCTCGATGCCCAGTTGCGCATGCGCATGCAAACCGAGTTGTTCAAGCTCAGTCGGCAGCTCAAGAAGACCGTGCTTTTCGTCACTCACGACCTCGATGAGGCGGTGGCCCTGGGCGATCGCTGCCTGATCTTCTCCGGCCGTCCCGGCACCATCGTGCGCGACGTGACCATCCCCCTGGGTGACGAGCGCAACATCCTGCAGCTGCGCAAGGACCCGCGTTACCACCAGATCTGCGGTGACCTCTGGGAATTCATCACCCCGAGCCAAGACGCCTGAGCGGCCCACCCCTGGAGATTACTGCTATGAACATCTTTCTCGGCCGCGTCGCCATCTTCGCCTTCATCCTGCTGTCCTGGCAGTTCACCTCGGGACCGCTGGTGGATCCCTTCTTCGTCAGCTCGCCCAGCGAGATCGGCGGGCGCTTCGTCGAGCTGGTCTCCAGCGGGCGGCTGTTCGCCCACGGCTGGATCACCGTCGTCGAGACCCTGGCCGGCTTCTTCTTCGGCGCGTGCGCCGGCATCAGTGTCGGCCTGCTACTGGGTCGCAACGAGACCCTGGCCAAGCTGCTCGACCCCATCCTCATCTCCATCTACAGCCTGCCCAAGGTGGCCCTGGCGCCCCTGTTCATCATGTGGTTCGGCATCGGCATCGAGATGAAGATCATCCTGACCGCCACCATCGTGTTCTTTCTGGTGTTCCTCAATACCTACAGCGGCGTGCGCGCCGTGGAGCGCGAGCAGCTGGAGATCCTGCGACTGATGGGCGCCAAGGAGCATCACCTGATCGGCAAGGTGGTCCTGCCCTCGGCCATCCAGTGGGTGTTCACCGGCCTCAAGCTGTCGGTGCCCTATGCGCTGATCGGCGCCATCGTCGGCGAGATCATGGCGGCCAACCGCGGGCTGGGCTACCTGCTGCAGGACGCCGCCGGCCAGCTGGACACCGCCGGGGTCTTCGCCGCGCTGCTGGCGATCATCTTCCTGGCGCTGCTGCTGCAGGCCGCAGTACGCAAACTGGAAAGCGCGCTGATGCCCTGGAAGAAGGAACAGGACGCCCGCGAACTCTCGATCTGACTATTCCCCTACCTACTACAAGAACAAGAGAGGTTTCTGCCATGTCTTTCAAGCGTCTGTTTTCCGCCCTGGGCCTGAGCGCCGCGCTGTTGGCGGGCACCCCTGCCGTACAGGCCGATGAAGCAGTCAAGGTGGCCATCGGTACCGAAGGCTTCGTGCACATGCCGCTGTTCGTGGCGCTGGATGCCGGGCTGTTCAAGAAGCACGGACTGGACGTCAGCCTGGTCAAGTTCAAGGGTGGCGGCGCTGCCGCCTCCGGGCTGGTCAGCCGCTCGGTTGAATTCTGCTCCTGCGCCATCCAGAACGCCATCAACGCCAAGGTGAAGGGCGCCGACGTGACCCTGCTGGGGCGCATGGTCGGCCAGTACGCCAGCAACGTGGTGATCCGCCAGGAGGTGGCCGATCGCCTGGGGCTGAATGCCAATTCCACTGTGGAAGAGCGCCTGGCTGCCTTCAAGGGCCTGCGCCTGGCGGTCAGCGGCACCGGCGGTAGCGCCGACTTCCTGGTGCGCTTCCTCGGCCAGGAAGCCAAGCTGCAATCGGAAAAGGACTTCACCCTGCTGTATCTGAACAACGGCGGCGCAATGCTGGCCGCCTTCGCCCAGGGCCGCATCGATGGTTTCGCGCTGTCATCGCCGGCGTCGGACAGCGCGGTGATCGAGCAGAAGGGCTTTACTCTGCTGGACATGTCGGAGGGCCAGGTGAAAGCTCTGGACGGATACCCCTCCATTGCCCTGAGTGCTCGCCGCGAGTGGTCGCAACAGCATCCGGACACGGTCAAGGCCTTCCTCGCCGCCCTGAGCGACGCCACCCAGCTGATCAACCAGCATCCGGATGAAGCGGCCAAGGCGGTACGCACCCGCTTCGAAGGCGTCAACGACGAGGTCTACGCCGCCGCCTGGAAGAACAACCGCAAGTCCTTCCCGGCGACGCCCTATCTCACCGACGAAGAAGTCCAGCGCGCCATTACCTTCCTGGGCCGTATTCAGGACAGCCAGATCCCTGGCACCGCCGCTGACTACCTGACCCAGGTGCGCTGAGCCGCGCTTCCTTCCATCGCCCCGGCACGCCACCGGTAGGGTCAGGGCTCGGTAGAGATCTCCTATGCACAAGTATCATGACAAGCCGATCCTGGCGGCAGGGTTGGGTGCTGTCCTGCTGTCACCCTTTACCTATGCCGACGGCTTTCTCGAAGACAGCAAAGCCTCGCTGGAGCTGCGCAACTTCTACATGAATCGCGACTTTCGCGACGGCAGCGGCCAGTCCAAGCGGGAAGAGTGGGGCCAGGGCTTCATCCTCAAATATGAATCCGGCTTTACCCAGGGCTCCATCGGCTTTGGCCTGGATGCCCTGGGATTGGTGGGGTTGAAGCTCGATTCGGGCCGCGGTCGGACCGGTACCGGTCTGCTGCCGGTCGACGACGAGGGTCGCGCACCCGACGAATATGCCAAGGCTGGGGCGACCTTCAAGGCGCGACTTTCCAAGAGCGAATTGCGCGTCGGCACCTTGCTGCCACGCTGGCCGACCCTGGTCACTAACAATGGCCGCCTGCTGCCCCAGACCTTCGAGGGCAGCCAGTTCGAGTTCAAGGAGATCAAGGGCCTGACCCTGACCGGCGCCAATATCCAGCGTACGGTCTATCGCGACAGCTCCGGTGCCGATGGCCTGTCGCTGAACAACAAGAATCGCCGCTTCAGCGGTTCTCTGGAGGGGGGCGACTTCAACGTCGTCGGCGCACTCTACCGCTTCGGTACCACCACCGATGTGAGCGCCCAGTACGCCGTGCTGGAAGACGTCTATCGCCAGCGCTTTCTCGGCCTGACCGACCGGCGCAAGGGTGACTGGGGCGCCTTCCTTACCGAGGTGCGGCTGTTCGACAGCGACGATGAGGGCCGCGCGCGTGGTGGGCGGATCGACAACCGTGCCTTCAGCGCCCTGGGTACCTACAGGCGCGCCGGCCATTCCTTTGGCCTGGGCTATCAGAAGATGTCGGGCTTAACGGCCTTTCCCTACGTCAATGGCACCGATCCCTATCTGGTCAACTTCGTCCAGGTGGGCGACTTCGCCGAGACCAATGAACGCTCCTGGCAGGCGCGCTACGACTACGACCTGGGCCAGCTCGGGATCCCTGGCCTGAACTTCATGACGCGCTTCGTGCGTGGCAGCCAGGCAGAACTGCGCGGCGGCCAGTCAGGCGGGGAACGGGAACTGGATGTGGAGCTGCAATACGTGCTGCAGGGCGGCTCGCTAAAAGGCCTCAACCTGCGTCTGCGCAGCGCCACCTACCGCTCCGACTTCTCACGCGACGCCAATGACGTCCGCGTCATCGCCAGCTATCCGCTGTCGCTGCTCTGACCCCTCGGGAGACCCCATGACGACCGTAACCTTGCATCGCAGCGACGCCCTGGGCGTCATCACCCTGGACAATCCCCCGGTCAATGCCCTGTCACGCGAGGTACGCGCGGGGCTCCTGGCGCGGCTGCAGGAGGCCCTGGCGGATGACGGGATCAAAACCCTGGTGATCAGCTGTGCCGGGCGGACCTTCGTCGCCGGCGCCGACATTCGCGAATTCGACCTGCCACTGCAGGAGCCCCACCTGCCCGAGGTGCTGGGGGCAGTCGAGGCTTCGCCCAAACCAGTAATCGCCGCACTGCACGGCACGGTACTGGGCGGCGGCCTGGAGCTGGCGCTGGCCTGTCATCACCGCATCGCGGTGACCGGCACCACCTTCGCCTTGCCGGAAGTCAGCCTGGGCCTGATCCCGGGGGCCGGCGGCACCCAGCGGCTGCCGCGGCTGGTGGGCGCGCCGCTGGCGCTGGACATGATCGTGGGCGGTGCCCGACTGGATGCCGGTGCAGCGCTTGCCGCCGGGCTGATCGATGGCCTGGGGCAGGGAGAGCCGCTGGCGCTGGCCCAGACCTTCCTGCAAGAACAGCGGGGACTTGCAAGGCGCCCAACCGGCGAACGTCATCTAGCGCCCTTTGATCTGGAGGCCTTCGAAGCCCAGGCCCGCGCGCTGCTCCGCAAGTTGCCTGGCCAGGAGGCGCCGGTGCAGGCGCTGGAAGTTCTGCGGAGCGCCTGGCAGCTGCCCTTCAACGAAGCGATGGTGCGCGAGCGCGAGCTGTTCGCTGCCCGCCGTGAGTCCGCCCAGGCTCGCGCTCTGCGCCACGTGTTCTTTACCGAACGCGCCTTGGCCGGGCGCAACCGGGCCCTGGCCAAGGCAGCGCCACCCCTTGAGTTACGGCAGGTAGCGGTGATTGGCGCGGGGCTGATGGGTAGCGGTATTGCCCTCTGCCTGGCCAATGCCGGTATCCGGACCGTCTTGATCGACACCCAGGCCCAGGCGCTGGAGCGCGGACGGGCAACGATTGACAGCTATTTTTCCGGCGCCCTGGCGAGGGGTCGGCTCACGGCGGATCAGGCCAGTGCGCGCGCCGCCCTGATCCGCTGCGCGACTGACCTGGCGGCGGTGGCCGAGGTCGACCTGGTCATCGAGGCGGTATTCGAGGATCTGGCGGTCAAGCAGGAGGTCTTTCGCCAGCTCGATCGCCTGGCCAGGCCCGGCGCCATCCTGGCCACCAACACCTCCTATCTCGACATCGACGCCATCGCCGCGGTGACCGGCCGGCCCGAGGCGGTGATCGGCATGCATTTCTTCAGCCCAGCGCAGGTGATGAGGCTGCTGGAGGTGGTCCGCACCCGCACGGTCGCACCGGCGGTGCTGGCGACCGCCGTGCAACTGGGCGAGCGCCTGGGCAAGACCACGGTGGCGGTGGGCAACTGCCATGGCTTCGTCGGCAATCGCCTGCTGGCGGTGCGCGAGCGCGAGGCCACCCTGCTGGTGGAAGAGGGCGCTGCCCCGGAGCAGGTCGACCGGGTGCTGCGTGACTTCGGCTTTGCCATGGGTCCTTTCGAGTTGCGTGACCTGGCGGGCATCGACATCGCCTGGCGCAATCGCCAGGGACGGGGCGAGGCGCTCAGTGCCGCAGAACGGGCCTGTGACCTCATCGAGCAACTGCACGCTGCCGGCCGGCTCGGGCAGAAGTCCGGCGCCGGCTATTACCGCTATGAGCCAGGCCAACGCCAGGGCCAGGCGGATCCGGCGGTAGCGGAGTTGCTCGCCGCCCATCGCCAGCGCCGCAGCATCATCCCGCGCAGTCATAGCGACAAGGAGATCCTCGAACGCTGCCTGTTCGTGATGATCAACGAGGCGGCTTGGCTGCTGGAGGAAGGCATCGTCAAGCAGGCGGCGGATATCGATCTGGTCTGGCTGCACGGCTACGGCTTTCCGCGCTATCGCGGTGGCCTGCTGTACTACGCCGATGACCGGGGTCTGGCGCACATCGTCAGCACCCTGGAAGGCTGGTCGGACGCCCTGACCGAACGCGGCACCGAGATCTGCCCGCGACTGCGGCAACTGGCGGCGGAGGGACGGAGGTTTCTGGACGCCTGAGTCGCGCATAACACCCTGAGCGACGTCGCATATCCCTGAGCGCCGGACGCTTTGACCTTTCCTTCTTGTACACCTAGGGTCAGGCAGGGCGCATTCGTCTGACGATTGTGCTCGATCGGAATACCAATTCAGGCAATGGGAGTGTCAGATGTCTTTTGCTCGTTCGGCCTTGGCCAACCGCTTTTCCGCTCTAGTGCTCACCGCCGCGACCGCTACCCTGGCGCTGCCCCTGGCCGCTGCGCCGGGGGTCGAGGGTTCCCTGTCCGCCGTCCAGGGCGATGCCCGGGTCGCCAAGGCGATGGAAGCGCTGCGCGCCGACGATGGTCG
>Ga0157359_1000818_pt1 | contig 11968 bp, 11 predicted proteins | sample AttcapACBM3_FD_111482 | JGI IMG/M metagenome (GOLD analysis project Ga0157359, IMG submission 111482) | Fungus gardens microbial communities from leaf cutter ant in Botucatu, State of São Paulo, Brazil - Atta capiguara ACBM3 | ecosystem: Host-associated > Fungi > Mycelium > Unclassified ...
AATAGTAAAGGTATTGTTGTTATGACTAACAAAGTGGCTATATCTTCAGACTTGAATATGGTAGAAAAGTATATAAAGAAACTGAATAATGTTGATGTAAGTGATGTTATAAGTCTTAGACTTCCTTAATTGAAGTCATACTTGAAAATACTAGGTATTCCATACTTCATTAAAGATACTAATCTTTCCATCATGTCAGATATCATTGAAAGGATAATCAAAACCTTCCATATTTTTGATGATATTGTTTTAGCATCCCAACCTCACATTATCAAAGCTTTTTCCAAAATTAACATGGCCATGGTCTGGATAGACATTTGGGATTCTCAAAATAGTACAAAAGCAAAATTGCTTATCAACAGATGCTTTAATATAGAATAACACATTACCATAATCAGAGATATAAATATGAACCCAGGCATCCCACAATATGAGAATTGCTAGAAATGGGATTACTCAATATTTGTGTGTCACATTTATAGGTCAAAATGCCAAAAATGTAACAGCCTTCACAAACTCAAACACCATAGAGAAATAGCTTGGTGCTGTAAGACAAATTTCAAGGCTAACCCTTCCAGGCTGGAAAAAAATAAAGATAAACCATGTACCTACTCTTTCAAGTATATGAATTATAAAGATGATCATCAGATAGATAGTAATCTATGTCTATTTTGAAAATACAGGTTTAATAGAGATTAGCACAGCAAAAAGACACAGAAGCTCTAAGAAATCAGATCTAATTTAATTCACTTAGCTGTAAGTAGAGGTAAACTATAATTTCAAAAACTCTCAATATTTTTTCACAAAATGTTAGAAAGAGCAGACTCCTTACTAATACTATTCTAGAAAACCACAAAAAATTCAATATCTTATTTATTCCAGAACCTCCTTAATCAATTATTCACTAAATTCTGAGCTCTATGACTGAAGAAGAAGAAGATATCATTAGTACTCTACATCATCTATCTTGTATCATGTTTGCAAGATCATTCTCAGACAATAATAACCATCCAAGAGTCATTATGTATATCAACATCAAGTTTATTAGCTTGAGATTTTTGTTAAGGAAAGATATTTTTAATCATCATGATATCAACCTTGTTTTCTTTTTTAATCAGAATATCATGTGTTTCATCCTAAATGTTTATTCAGATGACTAACAGAATACCTTAAAGTATCTAAAGGATATTAAGGTAAACTTAAATAATGTTCTAATTATGATAGGGGACTTAACATTAGAAATAATAACTGGGACCTATTGTATCTCTATCATTTGTCATATACTAACACACTTTAAGAAGTAGCAGACAACTTTGGTCTGGAACTATTAACATCTATCACTCTAGTACTCATATGATATTCAGATAACTCTCAAGATTCAAACTCAGTACTGAATCTAATGTTCCTCAGAACAGGGTCAGAGGAATTCAACAATCACACTATATCACCAAATCTTAGATGTCCATTGGATCATACTTTCTTATTAGTATCCATTATTGTGGAGAAAGAATTTATTCAAGAGAAGAAATGATCTATTGTTAGAAATAGTGATGAAGAAAAAGAATTTGTCAACAAGCTCAGATGTAGGATAGGTTTTATAGTGACTTCTAACATTACTAGGTGTAAAATACTCAAATACATAACTCAAGAATTCACTTTTATCACTGAAAATCTTTGGAACAAATTTTCAAAATTCATCAACATCACTAAAAGATCTAAAGCATAATAAAATGAAGAATTCAATAGAGACTTAGCCACATACCAAAAATCCAGAAGCTTAACTAATTGGAATAAGTACAAAAAAAAAGTTAAAATAGCTAAAAGAGTATTCTTTGATAGCAGAATTCAAGAAATAACAACATCTAACAAGAGACCATGGAACTTTATGAACTGGGTCAAGAAATACAAGCTACCAGCCATAGAAACCATCAAATTCAACAGCCTTCCATGCAATAAATTAAATAACCTGTGACAAGCTCTATATCAATCGTACAACTCAGCTTTAGATAGATCTATTGACTCACAACTTCTTAATGAAATTCCTTCATGCCAACAAGTGGAGTGGCCTTTATTCTCCAGTACAGAACTCAAAGATGCTATCAACAAGTGTAGTAATTTATCTACTCTAGGCCTAGACCATGTCTTGTAGAATCATCTCAAAGAGGTATTAAATAATACCAAATGCTGTTCTAACATTGTAAAGCATGTATCAATCTAAGCTACTGGCCAGCTCACTTCAAGAGATCATTGTCCATCATCATTTTTAAACTAAATAAATCTTTGTACAACATCCCAAAAGTCTTTCACCTTATTATACTTCTTGATACACTAGAAAAATCAATTGAGAAAGTAATAAGCAGTAGACTTCAAGTACACTCTATTGCATCAAACTTCATCCATCCAAGCCAATTGGGAGGTATTAAGCAATGTTCAACAATTGATACTAGCATTTTCTTAACTCATCTTGTTCATATATAACAGGTAAAAGAACTTCATACTAACTAGCACTCTTGCATTTGACATAGCACAATTTTTTTCCTTCTTGAATTATTAGCTACTTCCTATGATTCTAAACAAGGCAGGATTTGATTCTAAAATATCCCAATTTTTTTCTGATTATTTAATTAACAGACAAACTCAATACATTTGGAATAGCTTTACTTTTCCTTTCTTCAGAGCCAATGTTGGTGTTGGTCAGAAATCTGCTCTCTCACCTATCCTCTCTGCTCTTTATATCACTTCTATCTTTCATATATTGGAAAAAAGAACAAAAAATCTTTCCATTTCCATTCTTATTTCCTTTTTATCATTTATTGACAATGGTCTTTTTATTTCTCAGGAAAAATTTTGAAAAATTAAACACAAATCTTTTTTGTAATTATAGTATTATTTCTTCTCTTTTTAGACAATTTGGGCTTGTTATTGAGTATGATAAGTCTGAAGTTTTTTATTTCTCCAGAGTGATAAAGAACTTAATTCCTTCTCTTCTAAATCTGAGACCTTTAGGAGGTGTGGTTCTGAGACCAAAAGATACTTGGTGATATTTGGGATTCTTCTTTGACAGAAAACTTCTATTTCAACACCATACCCATCATTACACCAACAAAGTGTTATCAACCATCAAGAGTATGAAGATGTTGGGAAATTCAATAAGAGATCTTTCACTAGTGCACAAATAACTGTTATATAAAATGTGTGTGCTTTCTATTACATTATATGGTTTCCAGCTTTGGTATTTCAAAGGAGTGCTATTATACTATTCTCTCAAAGAGATAAAGAAAATGCAAAGAAGAGCAGCTCTTTGGATTATAGGAGCTTTTTGTACTTTTCTATCATAGAGAGTTAAGACTATCACTAGACTCATTTCTATTCATTTCTATCTCAACAAAATTGGTAGTTAGCATCATCTTAGAATGTCATTGCTCTCCAAGTAACATTTTATCACTTTTCTCTTAGATGAATAGCATTCTAAGAATACAGTTCTCATCACATAACCATATCTCAACTTATGGCCAAGCAATATACAAAAATCAAGAGTTCTATTATGAACACTAATAATCACCTAAATGTAATTTCTCTTCTTTTGACAGCTTAAACAAGGAACTTTCTCCAGGTTTTTGTCTAATGGATACTTTCCCTAATCATTTTTCTTTTCTTTCTGTCAATCATAAAAACTCTAAATTACTAAATACTCATTGAGACAGATTAGACAACATATACAAAGAGTCATTTGTAAAGCAAGATATTATACTCATTATAACAGACATGAGTATCAAAAATAATGTTATCATCTCAATCTTTTATATTCATAGAGATCAAGAAATTATTGCCAAAACTGTTTATTATGCCACTAATGTCAACTCTACTGAAGCTAAACTCTTTGTTATCAGATGTGGAATTAGTTATACTATATATTTACAAGATATTAATTACATCATTGTTATTATAGATTTCAGCTGCTAAATAGATCTTCAATACAATGGTTTATCTATATTAGTCACACTCTATCACCATATCAAAGAACCTTAAGAAATTCTTTAATAAGAGTCCTAATAACTTTATTGACTTTTGGGATTGCCTAGAAAGTATTAAGTGGTTTCCACACTTGCTAGTTAACAAAGAGTCAAAATATCTTAAAATCAACCTTATACTTCCAAGTAAATTGTCATAGGAGTTCAGCAGAAAAGAATAATATGATTCTATTGTGCATAAATAGCAGATGTATTTTCAAGCATCAGAATACAAAGAGAGAAATTTTCTTGAACTAAATAACAACAATACTCTGATTTGTCTAACATATGTCAAAGATAGAGCTTAGCTAAAACATTTTGGTTCTTTAAATTCATTATGTGCACATATTGCTAGACTGATTACAAATCATGTACCAATTGGTGAATATAGGCTTAGATTTTTCCCTAAAGAACTTATTATATGTCCATGCAGTAATTATCCTATTGAGATAAGAAGGTATATTCTTTTTGAGTGTCCATGGTACAAGAAATCTTAGAATCTGAAGAGAGAATCACTTAAAAATATTCTCACTTTCTTAGAATTCAATTTTGGAGCATTTTTCTTTTAGAAAGGCATTATTTCAAAGAGAGGTTTTTTCTTTTTGATATTAGTTTTCTTTGTCTTCTTCTTTTATTCCTTTTGCTTTTTCTTTTTTTTCTTTCTCTTTTCTTCTTATTTAAGTAGTTATATTGTGATTACCACAGTCTACCACCATGTACCATGTAATAAATTGTTGAAGGAAAAAAAGTGGTACTATTACTATATAATCTAGTAGTTCTCTACATTAAGTGAAAGCAGTGTCTATGCCCAACTTGGAGCTAGGCAAATGTTTAATCAGAATGATCTATGGCAAGACATTAATGAAATATAGAGTTTTGGGACAGAAGTAAACTCTACCATTATTATAATATGCTTGGACTTAAATATTTTTCTTAATTTAATATTTCTTTTCTTTTTCTTTTTTTGGATAATGAAGAGACATATGACCATGGTCACATGATACATCACATAATGTAATGACATAAAGATATAGAATGTGATAGAAGAAGCTAGAACAAATGATATTAGAAGGCATATTCACCTTGTAGAAACAATATAATAGACTTATAGACAATATATGGACTTTGGGGCAAGATTATTTATCACTAACACAAACCAACTATATATCATATAAATAGTATAGGAATATATTGAGAACTCTTTGTTGAGTTCTCTTATGATTTTCATAAAATACTTAACTCTTAAGTTTGCTCTAGTAGTCTATTGATCACTTTGACTAGTGGTTGCTATAATAGTAGAACTCAACTACTCTTCAAGAACACTGTATCACATGGTCTCCTTTCTCTGATTCTTTATTCATCCTTAGTGTGTAACCAGCATAGTTAATCATCACAAACTATTCATAGCCAGATCCTAAATTTAAGGAAAGCTAGCTATTCAGCACAAACAGTTGTGGACAGTAGTAATCAGACCCAGACCACTGTTTAAACATTACTTCTTGTTTAAAGTAGATGGTATTAAAGCAGTTTACATATATATTTTCAAGTAGTAGCCTCATGCTAAAGGTCTATTGTGATCTTTACATACAGAGGAACAATATTATCCAGTAAGGAAATATCTAGCTTAGAGATTTCCTTCTTAGGAATATTAGCCAGTGTTTATTATGGTAGTAGTTAATAGGGCAGTAGATAGGTAGTTAGTAGACAGTGTGAGGTCAGATAAGAAGAATACTAACTAGCATTTACAAAGGAGATTTTAGAAGGAACATTTTTTGAAAGAGATTGTTTTTCATTGTCAGATGCCATGGTAACAAGCAGTATTAATGCAAGTATTGTGGATATCAGTCAGATAAATATGGAGGGATTTATTAGAGATGTGGGAGAGGAGAAAGCAATGAGATTGTTAAAACAGATAATGGAGAATAACATGATGTTGCTAAATGTACAAAACAAATATTAGAGTTGCAGATAGCAGAAGATCAGAAAAGAAAGAGGCAATAAGAGAGAAAACAAAGAAAGAAAAAATATGAGAAAAGATGGGAAGAAAAAGAGCAAAGAAGAAGAAAGAAAAAGAGTAGACAATGAATAGAAGAGAGTAGAAGAGATGAGGATAAGAGAAAAAAGAAGAGCAGAGAAAGAGTGGAGACAGCAAGAAGTATGAGAGAAAAGAAGAAAAGTAAATAGGAAAAAAACAATGATAGAAAGAAAGTGTTTTGTATACAAAGGGTTTGGGCATATTGCCTGTCATTGTAGGAATGTGGGAGAAGAGAGATCAATATCAATGTCCTCAAATAAATTTGAAGTGTTAAAGAGTAGAGTAATGAACAAAGAAGAAGAAGTGGAAGGGAAATAAGTAAGGATAGAAAAAAATTTTAAAAGAGAAAAGAATGAAGAAAGAGAAACAAGTGAAAGTATAGAAGATAGAAGTAGAGAATAGTAGTAAGAGTATGAAGAGAAGGAAAAGCTGTTAAGAGAGGTGATGGTAAAGATAGGGTTAAAGTAGGAAGAGGATGAAAAAGGAATTGTAGTGGAAGCATTATTAGATAGTGGTACAACAGGGTTGGTGATGAGCTCAGAGTTTGCAGGGAAGAATAAGTTCAAGAAGAAGAAGTTGGCTGATATATGTGAGAAACATAGATAGTACCTTTAATTATAAAGGACTAATAGAGCATATGGTGGAGGTAGAATTATTTTTTAAGGGATATAAAAAGAGAACATCAATAGATGTGATAGGAGGTTAGAAGTGGAGTGTCATATTAGGGATGCTATAGTTAGCATACCATAATCCAGAGATTGATTGAAGAATAGGGGAAGTACAAATGACAAGATGTCCAGATGAGTGTGGGAAAAAATGGAGGACAAGACAGACAAAGCCAAGATAGCAAAAACAAAAAGAGAAAGAGGGAAAAAAGAAAAAAAAAGCAGAGAGAGAGAAAAGAAGAATTTAGGAAACCAACAGTTGAAGAAGAGATAGAGATAGCAAGAGTGATAGAAGAAAAAGAAAAAGACTTGATTGAAATTAGTATGGTAGAAGAAATGGTTCTAAGATGGTTCCATAAGTATTTAAAGGTGTTTGAGAAGAAGGAGTCAGAAAGAGTGCCAACAAGGAAGACTTGGGATCATATCATAGATCTCAGAAAAAGTTTTGTGCTGAAAAAGGAAAAGATATATCTGTTGTCCAGAATAGAGAGGGAGGAAGTACAGGAATTTGTAAAGGATTAGTTGAGAAAGGAGTATATTTGACCATTGAAGTCACTACAGACATCACTGATGTTCTTTGTACCAAAGAAGAATGGGAAGAAGAGAATAGTATAGAACTATTGATATCTGAACAGTTAAACAATTAAGAATAATTATTTTTTACCACTGATTTCAGACTTGATAGATAATATCAGAAAGAAGAAGGTATTTACAAAGATGGATTTACAGTGGGAGTACAACAATGTAAGAATTAAGGAAGGAGATGAGTAAAAGATAGCATTCTCAATACCAAAAGGAGCTTTTGAGCCAATAGTAATGTTCTTTGGGTTGAAAAACTCACCAGCAACTTTTTAGATGATGATGAATGATTTGTTAAGTAATATGATAGAGGCAGGAGATGTAAGAGTGTTTATTGATTATGTTATGAAAGGAATAGAGAAAGAGAAAGGACATAATAAGATTGTAGAGAAAGTATTAAGGAGAATGATAGAGAATGATTTATTTTGTAAAATCTGAAAAATGTGTGTGAAAGGTTAGGAAAGTCAGATTTTTAGGAGTAGTGGTAGGACCAGATAGAGTAAAGATAGAAAAAGAGAAAGTTCAAGAAGTGGTAAATTGGCTGGTACCAAGAAGTGTGAAGAATGTACAGAAGTTTTTAGAGCTGGCAAACTACTATAGACAGTTTGTCAAATATTTTGCAAGGGTAAAAAAACCTCTTCATGAGATGATAAGAAAAGATGTAAAATGGAATTGGTAGGAAAAACAATAGAAGTATTTGAGGAGTTGAAGGAAAGATTTATGACAGAGCTAGTCTTGGTAATACCAGACTTGGACAAGGAGATGAGAGTAGAGGTGGATGCATCAGACTTTGCTATAAAAGAAGTGTTGTTGATGAAATGCAAGGATGAGAAGTGAAGACCAGTTGCTTATATTTCTAGATCATTAAATGAGACCAAAAAGAACTATGAAATTCACAATGAGGAGATGTTGGCTATTATCAGATGTTTAGAAGTATGGAGGCATTTCTTAGAGGATACCAAGAGTAACCACAAAAACTTGGAGTACTTTATGAAAGCTCAAAAATGCAGGCTAGATAAGCTTTGTATTTGTTTAAAAGATTTGATTTTGCTTTAAAGCATGTGGTTGGCAAGAGTATGAAACAAGCAGATAGTTTGAGTAGAAAAACAAATTAGGCAGAAGGAGTGGAAAGAGATAATGAAAATCAAGTAATATTAAAGAAAGAATGGTTGGAGATTAGAGTAATAGAGAAAGGGCAGTTATTGATTAAGGAAGCAGAGGAAGAAATTATAGAAAAAATCAAAAAGTCAAAAGTAAAGGATAATGAGATAGTAAAAGTAGTAGAAAAAATAAAGAAGATAGGGGCTAGAGTATTGAGGAATAATGAGTAGCAGATTGAAGATAACTTGGTGTTGAAAGAGGGAAAGGTATATGTGCTGAGAGATAAGGAGTTGAGATTGAAGATTATTTGGCTTCATTATAATATTCCAATAGCAGAACATGAAGAATAGTGAAAGATAGTAGAATTAGTCACTAGAAATTATTGGTGGCCAGGAGTTACTAAGGAGGTGAAGCAATATATAGAGAAATATAATCAGTGCCAGAGAATGAAGAATAGGATAGAGATGCTGGTGGGAAAATTAAGACTGAATGCAGTACCAGAAAGACTGTGGTAGCATATATCAGTAAACTTTGTTGCAAAGTTACTGATATCAAAGGGCTATGATTTAATTTTGGTAGTTTGTAATAGGTTTTCAAAAATATCACATTTTATTGTAATCAGAAAAAATAATTGCAGAAGAGTTAGCAAGATTGTTTAGAGATAACATGTAGAAGTTGTATAGGTTGTCAGAGAGTGTGATTTCAGATAGAGGGCTACAGTTTGCAGCAGGACTAATGAAAAAGTTGAATAAGATGTTGGGAATAGAAACAAAGCTATCAACAGCTTTTCATTCACAGACAGACAGACAAAAGGAGAGGATGAACCAAGAGCTGGAGCAGTATCTAAGAATGTATATTTATTATAGGCAAAATAATTAGTTGGAATAGTTAGCAACTGCAGAGTTCATCTTCAACAACAAGATACACACAGCAACAAAGTCATCACTGTTTAGAGTCAACTATAGATAGGATTTAAGAATGGGCTTTGAAATCAGAAAAAAGAGAAAGCATACAAAAGTGGAGGAATTTGTAAAAAAGATGAAGAAGATATATAAGGAAGTGAAAGCAGTATTGAGAAAATTATAGAAGAAAATGAAAAATTTGATATGGCAAATGAGGAATAGAAAGATGAAGAAGTTGATAGAGAAGTTTGTAGAACTATACAAAATAAAGAAAATAATATTGGAGAATGCAGTAGAGTTGGAATTACCAGTATCAATGAAAATTCACCTGGTGGTTAATGTAAGTAGGATAGTGATGTATCAGGAGCAGATAGAGGAACAAAAGAAGATCTCACCTCCTCTAGTAGAGAGAGAGAGAAAGTATAAAGTTGAAAAAATATTGAATAGAAGAGATGTGAGGGGGAAACCAAAGTATTTGGTCAGGTGGAAGGGTTATATAGCAGAAGAAGACACTTGGAAGAGATTAGAGAATTTGGGAAATACAATGAACTTGGCAGAAAAATTCAAAAAAGATATTAGAGAGAGAAAAAGATAAAAAGAGTATAGTTGAGAAAATAAAAAGAAAAAGAGAGGGAGTTGAATCCAGAAGCTGAGGTTTTCAAGAAAAGTGAGTTACCAAGGAAATATATAGTGAAGATTTTGTTTGGATGGAATAATAGAAAGTTTGAGAACAAGTACTTAAAGAAGTTAGAGAAAAGTTGGGCAAGATAGAAAGGAAAGGGGAGTCAAGTTCCTTTGGAGGTAAAACCTTAAGAGAGAAGTACTGTTATGGTATGCTTGGACTTGAATATTTTTCTTTTCTTTTTATTTATTTTTCTTGATTTAATTTTTCTTTCTTGGATAATAAAGAGACATGTGACTATAGTCACATGATGCATCACATGATGTAATGTCATAAAATTTTAGAATATGATAGAAGAAGCTAGAACAAATGACACCAGAAGACATATTTATCTTATGGAAACAGTATAGTAGACTTATAGACAACATGTGGACTTTAGGGCAGGATTATTTATTACTAGCACGGACCAACTATGTATTATATAAATAGTGTAGGAATACATTGAGAACTCTTTATTGAGTTCTCTTATAATCTCTATGAGATACTTAACTCTTGAGTTTGCTCTAGTGGTTATTGGTCACTTCAACTAGTGGTTGTCACAACAACTATCAAAGACTAAGTACTTATAGAATTTTTCACAGCAGACTTACTTTCATTCCAAACCCTATAGATAACTTATCTTTCACAGTAGAGTTACTCATTTTAAATATTAATACTTGGGGTTGGACTTTGACATATGATATATAAACATAAGCTTTGTAAAGGAAATCTAAAAAGTTAGAAATAAGACAAAGTAAATATCAATTTCTTTTGGTAATGACTATGGAAGTCAATGTAGAGATAGAGCAATCTTTCTTTCTTCTTGAAACAAGTGCTCTATGAGGAGAAGATGTGGGCTAGATGAATTCAGTATTGAATTAACATTATCAAAATCTGTTTGTAATTACTAATCATGATAGCCAGTGATGTTTAGTAGTTGACAAAGAGTAGATGGTATCAACAGGCAGCTGGGCATTTTTAAAGTTGATTCAGAGGTCATTAGAGCAGTAAGAAGCAAGGGCTTTGGCCTTTGCTTTGCTGAAAACATCAACAAATTTGTGGTACTGAGATGGGATAGCAGATAAGTCAATGGAATTATCCATGGATTGGATGGATTTCACTACAAGAGTTATTGAAGAGAGAGAGGTGAAAATGGGCCAAATCTGGCAGTCAAAGTGTCAATATGATGGGTCACTCCAAAAGAGATATGGAAATCTCAGAAGCAGGTATGTATACTTGGATGAACTGTTGCAGGTTCTTTAGTATAGAATATCACATAGAACAGAAGGGAGAATAATGCTTAGACTAAGTCTAACTTCAGAGGGGGGCCTTAATTTGCAGATAATGAATTTCCACTAGACAAATGCGATAGGATCCAGAAGCGCATCAATCCAGAATTCAATGAACACTTCGTCAATCTCAACAACTGACAAAGAGGATGACTTGAATGGAAGTTTGGTAGAAGGTTCGGATTGAGGGGAATTGGAGTGCGGTGTTGAATGGCATTGTGGACAGATTTACGCCGAACTTTGCTTGGACCGCGAGGTGGTGAAGGGACTGTCGAATGTCTACTTGCCTTGCGGAGTGGTGGGTTGGTCATCAAGAATATTTCTAAGAGCATAGCTATCTTGACACCTAAGAGATCAGGACACTGATGGCTGATAAGTGGCTGCTTGATAAGTGGCTGCTTCTTATCAGGAGCTTAGCTAAGACACAATGTGCCGCATCACATTCTTATAAGTCAACCAAGGCAAAAGAGAACACCATACCAAGCATCAACTAGCAGTGCAGATTGGAGTCAACAGCCCTGCAGGTAAGATCAGGCAAAGGCCCAGGCTAATCAAGGATGCAGAAACTGATAAGCGTGCTCTGAATGGGAGAGAGGATAAAACGAAGAAGAGAACTGGGCAACCACCCCTCAGTCAAGTCGACGAGGAGGAAGATGCTTATATTATATACCTTGAGAAGAAGCTGGGCTACGGAAAAGGAAAAAAGAGGACGAAGAAAGCTTTACT
>Ga0157359_1000819_pt1 | contig 11960 bp, 6 predicted proteins | sample AttcapACBM3_FD_111482 | JGI IMG/M metagenome (GOLD analysis project Ga0157359, IMG submission 111482) | Fungus gardens microbial communities from leaf cutter ant in Botucatu, State of São Paulo, Brazil - Atta capiguara ACBM3 | ecosystem: Host-associated > Fungi > Mycelium > Unclassified ...
GACTTTACAGATTGCTCATTCTAGAAATACAGATTTAACAAGCAATGGCACACCAAAGAATATGTCAAACTTTAGGAAGACTGGAAGACCTCAATTTGTTTAACTGTGAATAGCAACAAAATATGATTTTGAATGACTTAAAGATTTTTTCACAAAACATTTGGAAGAATAATCTCATTGTAAACACTATTCTCAAGATCAACTCTAACTTCAATAGAATCTTTATCCAAGAGCCATCTTGGTCCACAATTTGATCTATCCCTAGTTCTAGTAACTATAAAGAAGAATCTTTGGTTGGAGTTGCTAACTATCCTAACTGGCTAACCTTTGCCAGAGCTTTTTAATTGGTGAATGACTTCCCTAGGATTGTTATCTATGTCAACATTAGACTATCTTCACTTTGCTTTTCACTTTGCAAAGATGTTATCAATCATAGAGATATTCTCTTAGTCTTGTTTTTTAACAACAATGACATTTTCTGGTTAATGAATATTTATTCTGATTCTTTTCATTCTACTTTAAAGTATATCAAGGATACTGAAGCAAATATTCACAACCTTTTAATTATGACTGGTGACTTTAATATTTGGGATAGTTTATGGGATCTATTGCTCCCTCATCATTCTACTATTAGTGATAATCTTCTTATTGTTGCTGACTCATTTAATCTAGATTTATCAAGCCTTACTAACCAAGTTCCAACTAGGTATTCAGATAATGTTAATAACTCAAACTTGGTCATTGACCTCATGTTCCTCTGTAGTGGGTCAAGTGAATTAAACAACCACTTGATACATCTTGATTGGTGCCTAATGTTGGACCATACTCCTCTCACCATTACCATTACCATTGTTATAAGACAAGAGTATGGACAGACTTTAGGGTTAGGGTTAAGATATAGATAGTAGTATTATTATTAGTCTATGATGAGAGAGAGAGGGCACATGACTGAGAAGTCACATGACATTATGTCATAGGGCCTAGAATAGTCGAGAGTAGTCTAGAGTAGTCTAGAAGAATCAGGAAGAGTCTAGAGATGGAGTGATGTTAAGGGACATGGGTTCCTCATGGTATATACATGGTGCATGCATGTATGATGGAGATTAAAGAGTATGATGTCAGGACACATGGATATGGCATGATGGTCTTGAGGAAGACACATGGAAGATAAGTAATGGACATAAGAATAGGACATGGACATTAGGGTAGGATGATGCACAGTCATAGCATGGACTATGGGACTTTATATAAATAGTCGGTAGAATACTGTTGTGGTTTCCTGTTGAGTTCTCTTGTGAATACACAACTTGTGTTTCCTACTAGATATCCCAACTGTGAGATTTACTTGTGGTGCTGCTATTGGACTTTGTGTCTAGTGGTTGCCATAACAAATATCACCATATCCATCAGAAATCTCAACACATCCAACTTGTCTAACATATCCAGTTTGGACAACATTGTCAATGAGTTTGCTAATAAGGTTCAAAGTGCTTGGGAGAAGAATTCCAAGATCATCAATATCATAAGACACTTCAAGAGTTGGTAGAATGAAGACTGCAGTAGGGACTTAGTGAACTATAGGTTATCGAAGAACCTGAAGGATTGGAAAATCTTTTAGAGAACAGTTAAGAATACTAAGTATGCTTTTTTTGATCTCAAAATTCAAGAAATAGCCAATAAAAAATGAGGCCCTTGGAAACTTATGAATTGGGTCAACAAGTGAGAACTTCTGGCTATTGAAGTGATTAAATACAAAAACTAACCATGCTTGGAAATCAATAATCTGTGGCATGCACTTTACTCTTTCTTTAATATAGTTCTACATCACAGTATTGAGGATGATGTCCTTGATGAAATTGATTTAATATTGCCTTTTTCTTGGGCTCCATTCTTAAAAGAAGAATTTACAAACATGCTTGCTAAATACAATAATTCATCTACACCCAGTCTAGACAAGCTGTTGTAGAGTTACCTCAAGTATGTACTCAAGAATAATGTATGCTTAAACAACATTATCAGGATTACTAATGTGTGCTTAGACTTAGATTATTGGCCATCTCACTTTAAAATTTTAACAACTATTGTAATCCCAAAATCTAACAAATTTTTATATAATATGCCTAAGTCCTTCAGACTAATCATTTTGCTTAATACATTAGGCAAACTAATTGAAAAAGTCATTGGTGACAGACTCCAATTTCATGCAATATCCAACAACTTCATCTATCAAAGTCAACTTGGGAGACTCAAGTTGAAGTCTACAATAAATGCAGATATAGCTCTGACTCACATTATTTGCTTGGGATGGGTCAAAAACTTTTCAACTAGTACCCTTGTATTTGACATTGCCTAATTCTTTTCCTCGCTTAACCACCACCTTTTCACTCTCATCCTGGAGAAAGTGGGTTTTAACCTGCAAGTTGTTAAGTTTTTTTCAAACTATCTTATTAGTAGAAAAACACATTACTTTTGGAACAGTTTTACCTCACCATCTTTTGATGTAAACATTGGAGTGGGTCAAGGCTCAGCTCTTTCTCCTATTCTATTGGCTCTCTATCTTTTGCCTTTTCTTTACACTCTTGAAAATTATTTCAAAATTCTCAAAATTTCAATTTCCATTCTATCTTTTATAGACAATGGACTCCTCATTGCCCAAAGCAAATATTTTCATCTATCTAATTCCCTCCTCTTTTGTAGTTACAATGTTGTGTCAAATCTTCTTTCAAAATTCAGTCTTATAGTGGAATATCTGAAAACTGAAGTTTTCTATCTTACTAGGTCACAAGACTCATTTAATCCTCCTCCACTCAACCTCTCTTCTATCGGTGGCCCTATCCTGTGCCCCAAGGATTTCTAGAAGTACCTTGGCTTTATTTTTGACAGAAAGTTATTATTCCATCAATATATTGATTTTTACTCCAACAAGGCAATTTTAATTGTCAAATGCATGAAAATCCTTGAAAACTCAGTCTGAGGCTTGAACCCACATCAAAAACATCTCTTATACAGAAGTTATGTTCTTCCAATTGCTCTTTATAGGTTTCAACTTTGGTACTACAACAGAGCTCCTCTGTCTTACTCTCTGAAAATGTTAGGCAAAATACAAAGTAGAACTGCCATCTAGATTTTAGGGACTTTCAAAACTTCCTCTTTATTTGGTATTGAAGCTATTGCAGGTCTTATCCCTATCAATTTTTACCTCCAGAAACTCAGTGAAAGGTCACAACTTCAAGTGCATTTTCTTCCTTCCAATCACATCCTTCATTCCCTCATGGAGCCTAGAACATGTTCATCATTCAATCAACATTCATCTTCACTTGTACTTCTTACAAGATACCAATATAACTTAGTCAAAGGTCCATTATTTGATATGAATAACAGGTTCAATGAAGCATTTTCCTTCTTTGTTCCTCTTCATCCTGAATTTTCTCCTAGTCATAGAGTTATTGATATTTTCCCTAGTCGTTTCTCTTTCCATTCATTTAGTAAACAAAAAAACAATAGCTTCAAAACACACATTCAGCAACTTAACAATTTGGCTATCAAATCCTCAAGTATTTCTTTGTATGCTCTCATCATTATGGATACTAGCATTAAAAATAACATTGCTACTTTCATATCTCATATGCACATCCATAATAAACCTATTACCAAAACCCTCCATAATGCAGTCAATGTCATAAGCACAGAAGCTGAACTGTTTGCCATCAGGTGTGGTATTAATCAGGCCATAAGCCACAATGTTGTTTCAAAAATCATCATCATCACTGACTCAATCCATACTACTAAAAAGATTTTCAATCCTACTATCACAAACTTCATTTAGTTTGTATCTCCACAACCAGTGGACCAATTTTCACAAACTAAGTTGTGCTAGAAAGCACTAAATAAGAGCCATCTGTACAAAAGCAACAACGAATGACTGAGATATCAGGCTATCAGTAGCTATAAAAGCTTTGTCTGCTAATATCTTACAAACAGCTGAATGGATTCACACAATTGAACTTGTGTTTGAAAGTGCTCATCAATCTGTTTACAATAATATATGATGTGTTTCAATATTGGTAGAGATATAAGCATATTAATATAGTGACATAATTAGTTACCTTCTAAAATTAGCCTGACAGCTGCTATAACAGATGACAGCTTCTATCAGATACAAGTTTTAATCATGTGATGGCAATAGCTTGTGCATGGACCATCACTCTTTTGTATATATACTTCTGTGTCTGAAGACTAGATCTCAGACTTAACAACATTAAATATTCTTGTTGATACTTTCCATCATCTATTATCATCACATTTTTATACTGAACCCCTGGAACACTATTTAGTTCAAATATCACAACTAGTGAGTATCTTATTTGTGATACCTATGTCCCATCCTTACCAGGTTCACATATTATTCATCCTCAAAGAACTTCAAACTTTTTTCTCACATCATCAGAAGAATTTGATTGAATTTTGGGAGTGCCCTAGCCATTGCAATTGGGCTCTTCATAAAGCTGTTGATAAGGAAACAAAATCTTTCAACCCTATTTCTCTCTTCCTTTGCAAAGTGTCATGGAACTTGAGCAAAAGAAATGAATGTGATAACATTGCAAACAAGTGGAAAATGACTTTCCAAGCATCAGACTTAAGGGAAAGCATTTCTATGAACTGTCTTACATCAAAGATAGGTCTTGGCTAAAATTCTTTGACCACTCCAACTCTTTGTATGCTAGAGCCTCAAGGGCAATTACCAATCACACTCTAATTGGCAAATACAGACTTAGATTTCTCCCTAGGAAAGAGTTTAGATGTCCATGTGGGTTATATCCCATCAAAACAAGACATCATATCCTTTATGAGTACAAAAGGTTTAACAAATATTGGAATCCAAAAAGAGATTTGATTAGCCACTTTGTCATATTTCTTAAATCTAACCCAAGTATGTTTGCTTTTCTAAACTCCACTTCCTCATCAGTTTTGAGTAGTTTTCTTTTATTTCTTTTATTTCTTTTTCTCTTCTCTTTCCTGTTTTTATTCTTTATATCTTCATGTTGTTTTGTCTGTCTTGTATGTAGTTCTGACATAGCTACCACAGTCTACCTACATGCTCTGTGTAATAAATTGCTGATTTTTTTAAAAAAAGAATTGATTCTATTTTTTCTTAGTTATTCCTATCAGTTGCCTCTACTTGCAAATCTATTCTAGACTTCTCTAACTTCTGATCTATTGTGTTCTTACCTTATCTTATCATCCAAATGTTCATGGCTATATCAATTGTGCTTATGAACATAGATACTTCATAGCTAATCTTTCATAAGTGCTTTAACTTATCTCTCAAGAATTAAAGGAAAAGTGTACTTGTGTATAGAGTAACACAAGAGAACTTGATAAAGTTTCTACTTTATATATCTTTAGAAGTTGATCTGTATACTTCTAACCTACTCTAAAGCTATAACTAAATTCTTCTAGTAGTTTTTATAATGTTCTACTAAGTTATGTGACTGTGTGACTGTGACTGTGACACTTATGACCATCACACTCTGAGCCAAGTCCCAAGAAAAAAATAAGAAAACTAAAATAAAATAAAAGAGAAATCATAAAAGATTAGAAAATAGGAAAATAGTTAAGAGCTACTATACCATCTCTCAAGTGGGAAATCACTTAAAAGAGCATGATATATTACCTAAGAGCATTAATTGCTAAAATTCTTGAATAAGTCTTAAGTGTTTGAAAACTAGGTAAGTGTTAAGATTGAAGAGTATGGACTTAGTTGTTCCTTTTTTTTCATTTCATTTTCTTTTTGATTTATTTTTCATTTTTTCTATTTTTAGAACTCTAAAGTTAGGGTTAGAAGTGATCTGTCACACTGTCACATCAAAATAATGTCATAACAACATGGACATCACATGTTAGCCTTATGCTTTACACATGATCATTTAGGGTAGGATATACAGTAACTAGCACAGACTATCTGTAGAAGTATATAAGATAGACTATTTTGTAAAGAGCTTTTTACCAAGTTCTCTTGTGTTACCTAATACAAGATTATCTCATAATCCAACTCTAAGGGTTTTGAGTTATAACAGTAAGAGTATATCTTTCTATAGAAAAACATTTTCTAGTATAACAATGGAATCTTCCATGATCTTTTCCATGTTATGTGATCATATAGCTTATAACTGTTATATAGGATATCATATCATACTCCTTCATCTAAGTCTAAAATAAAGAAAATAGAAATGAAATCCAATAGAAAATAGATGAAGGTAAAAGAGAAATAAAATAAAATAAAAACCAAGTTTATCATTCACAACTCTGATATTAGAGGTATTATAAGAGGAGGTCTCTTCTTTATTTAATTATTTATGCCAAGTATCTGTTGGAAGAGTCACATAACATAAAATAATGTAATGTCACTAAGCCATCTAACAAGTTAATCATATATAATAGAACTTAGTAGAAAATAGATGATATCATATATATAAGAGTAGGATTTGGTTGATAGCATACAGACTAAGTATGATTTGTATAAGTAGTAGTATGATTGAATAGAACTTCTTGTTAAGTTCTCTTGTTATTCTCACTATGTAGTCATTACAGCTTATAAATAGTAGCTATAATATTAACAAAAAATCTAAATATGAAATATTACAGATTGTAGATTTCAAAATCAACAAAAAAGAGCTTACAAACTTTTTTACATTGTCTTGGATATAATACTAAAGATAAATCTGAGTAGCTCTCTATTATTAAACTCAATCATACTCTAAACTTAGTTACTAATTTCTATAGTGCTTGTCTTACCAAACCTAAACCTCTGTTTTACTACAAAGTCCAAATTCTAGTCTCCATACATTTATAATAGAGTTTTTTTTATTTTTTCTCTTATATTATTTACATCATTATCCTTTATTTTACTTATTTTTTTAAAGTTAATATTCAAATTGATAACAAAGAAATTATAATACTAATTACTAGTAAGAAAGAGAAAAAAGTATTTGCATTAACTCCTTATCTTCTCTCTTAACCTTATTCTTTATGGATTTATCTCACACACTCTCCCCAGTCACCTTTTCTATCTCACTCTTTTCCTTAGTCTTATTCTCTCCTTTACTCCCCTCTATGGCAATTTTCCATCTATCTTTAAAGTTACTACAAAGCTTCTACATCTTATTTGTCAAGGTTTTGTTTTCTTAGACTAAATCACTAAGCATCTTTTTAATAGTGCTCATAACTTCAACAATTGTTGGGCCCATCTTCTATAATCTTGTAGCATTTTCTTGGAGAGAAATCCACTGTTATTTGATCTTGACCAACTTTCTTTACAAACTTTTTTAATTTTCTTTCTTTGTACTTTTTTTGATGAACATATTCAAGTATTATCTTTTGAAGAAATCTCAACAATCTCTTTTCTTTTCTTGATGATTACTATTACTAATTTCTCTGCCATATTTTTCTTGTATCCTATAAAAAGAAGAATCTGAATATTTTCTATAATATAAGATCTTCTCTACAATACTGCTATCTTGAGCTTTATAAGCTTCTCCTTACACTATTGGAATTCACCAAAGTGTCAGAATCACAAATAGTAGACTTTATTTTATTTTATTTTTATTTTTATTTTTATTTCAATTTATTTTCTATTTTAAGAAACTAGAATTAGGATTTAGTATGATATCACATATCATTATTACAAATGGTTATATGACAAGACCCAGTATCACACATCAGTCATATAACACAATGAAAGATAGTAGAAAGTTCTAGAAGGAATGATATTATATAACATATATAATACATATTGATCTTAAGGTAGACATATAGTCATTTAGAGTAGGCTAATCATGATAGTAGCACAGATCATCAGTCTAGGTATATAAGATAGATAATTCTATACAAAGTTCTCTATTGAGTTCTTTTATGTTAACCCTAATATAAGATTCTTCTCTTAGACTTGCTTTAAAGTCTTTGAGTTGTAATACAAAGAGGACTTTCCTACAAACACTTTCATTCTATTCTTTATTCTCTGACACATCATATTCTTTTACATGTCATCTCACATACCTTGTTACTCCTAGCCACCAATAATTTCTTGTCACCAACTCCATTGTCTTCCACTTTAGTTATTTTATCTGTTTTTTTTTGCTTTTTTCAGTTTAGTTTTCTCTTTTTTCTTTTATGAACTTGAACAAGAGAGTATGATGTGTCATTAATAGAGGTTAAGTAAAAGTGAATGTTTTACTAGAATGCTACAAGAACTAAGCAATACTAGTTTCCAACTGTATATTAAAGAATTCAGAAAAAAATATTGTCAATGTCAGAAACTTGTGAAAAATATAAAAACAATTCAATAAAAAGATCAACTACAGATAAGAATACTTTTGAATATAAGAGAGAATTGTTAAAAATAATGTCAGAGTGAATGGACAAAGAATATCTACTTACAAACATATTTTTGCTATTACACTTCTAAACAGTGAATTTTATAATTAACTCTCTTAAAAAATCTAGTAGATAGATTAGATAGCTCTTTGAGAGCCTACCTGTCAGAGAAATGGTTCACATCTTGTTATCTGAGATCTAGAAGGGCATCTCAAAAGTTCAGAACTAGGTATTTATGTATTATCTGAGAATACAGAAAATAAATTGGAATAATCTTCAGCTTTAGCTTATGTGTTACAAACTTAAGACCTTAGAGTTGATCAAAAAGAAAAACTCTGTATAGGGTTTACACAAGAGAACTCAATAGAGTTCTATGTACAAACTAGTCTATCTTATATACTATAGACCATGGTATGTGTATATATTACAATTACTTTACTCTAAAGTATATATACTTTCTATAAGATCAATATGTTGTTGTTATACTATATAATATTATTTGTTTCAGAACCTTCTATAATCTTCTCTATATCATGTGATTGTATGGCAATTGTGACAGTGACATATGACATCATACTAACACTAATCCTAGATTCCAAAACAAAAAAATAAAAGGGAAAATGAGAATAAAAACCAAGTCTAATGTTCATGATTCTAATATTATGTACTATATCCCTACAAGTTGCATGGGTTGCATATTTTAAATCAGAAACTAGGGAATTAGATGGTAGAAAACTACTAGAAGGTAGCAAGATATGTTGTCACTAATACTAAAAGAGAACTACTAGTTTTGGTTAATTTTCAAGATATCTACTATAGTATAAACTACTGGATTATATACTTAGTTAGTATACTTAGGATAGTTATCTGGAATATAACTACTAAGTAAGTTACTCTGATTACTAGTGATTCTTAGATATTAAAAGATAGACTTTCATGAAGTTATCTTGGACTAACAAGAATATTTAAGATGGAATAGACAGGTTTGATTCATACTAGAAGAGGTTGGGGAGCACAGATAAGGGATAAGTAATTATCTATGGGTTAGAACAGATGAGGTCAGAATATAGAATGTGATACCACTATAACACTATCTATTCTAGATAATATATTCTAAAGGTATTTCTTGAGTCAAATCTTACAACTAATAATAAATACTCATCTTACTGGTCTTTTTAAGACTGCTAGAACTCTTAAGTAGAGGAAAAAGATAGTGTAGTGAAAATAAACTGCCATTCTATATGGATTATGCCTACCTTAAACCTACTTGAGGTTATGGATTCAATTTCTGAGTAATCCTTCATATTAGAAAACTGTATAAGTAAGGTTAGGGTTGATACACTGTAAATAATCTCCTGTAGGTATGGACTACCACTGCATCTTGTGTAATAAATTGTTGATTTCAAAAAAAAGAACTCTTAAGTAGTGGTATGTAGATAAAAGTCTTTTTTTCTTTCTTCTACTCAGAGCTTATATATTAGACTATAAATATACTAGAATAATAACTAAGAATGGAGACTCAAACAGTAAGAAAAGTATCTAGGATCCTAGAAGAATATAGCCCATTCTCAAATCTATAAGTTAATGCAATTCTAACTTCTTTATTTGTGTTACAAGCAGAAAATACTTCTTTCTTTCTATAGGTCTTGAGTGAACTTGACCACTCATGAGCTAAATATTTAGACCAGATCTTAACTAGTTTAATCTTTCATTAGCTTTTATTCCTGGTATTCTGTTATTGCTATCTCTAACAAAACTTCTAACTTTCTCATAACATACTATAGTCTTGTTTTCACTAAGTAGTTTTAGTGTACTTACAAGCCAATAACTCTATTAAAAATATTCATGATCTCTTTGCTAGCTCTGTCCTAGAAAGATCTTTTTGGGAAGAATATACTAATTCAGGAACTAAAACACTTGCTCTTGCAAGATGGTTTACATGACTAGATGGAGAGCTGTATGATGGAAAACTATCATGTATGGTTCAGAGGGCAGCTATGCTGACCCTTACTATTATACTTAATGAATAAACCTGATCTATACTATGATTTAGCTATAACAACTACCTCAAAGCTTAGTTTGTTTAATAGCTATTACACTATTTCTTAGATTTTAAGGAACTCAAGAACATGGTTCATATCTTGTTATCCAAGATTCAATAATGAGCTTCTTTAAAGTCCAAATAAGAAACTTGTGTTATTCATATATGCAGAATGCAGAAGTTGAAATAATCTTTAGCTTCAGCTTGTGTATTATGTTTCTATAAGTTGTACTGATCATATATTTCAAAAAAGATACTCAGAATGTTGGTGAATAAGTCTATTAGAAGGTAGAAGGTATATTATTGCTAACACCAGAAGATAGTGATAGTTTAAGTCAATTTTCAGAATAAGACTTTTATAATATAACTACTAACTTATATACTGAGTATGCTGCTTAGAGTAGTTATCTAGAAATGGAGACTGCTGAGTAAGTTACTCTGGTTCTAGATGATCTTCAAATATCTGGAATAAAGATTCATGGAGCTGTCAAGGGTCTAGTAAGAATATCTAAGGTAGGAAGAAGATAGAAAGTGTCAATGATAAAAGAAACATTATTTAGAGATTGGAATAGATATAGCCAGATTGAGATGTGACAAGAAGCTAATGCATCACCCAAAAGTGTTATGAGTTCTCTCATTATTGTTTAAAGAAGATATAAAGATATTTAATTATATTTAATTGCTTGTAGAATGTTATTTTATCATAGAAAATATTTTTCCATATAACAATATTATATATATCACAGTCATAGTCACATGGTTATATGATCTGATGTCAAGTATAAACTATACTTGAGGGAAAATTTTTATGAAATTGGCTTAGTATTTGTATTAAGTATAGAAACTTATACAAAAAGTACAAAGTTATAGACTTTGCAGAATAATCTTGGCTTTAGCTTATGTGCTATGCCATCTATATGTCATGAGAGTATAACTTGAGAAGGATAAGCAGAGTTATTACATACTATCTAATATCTGCACTCTGTCTACTCTCTTCTAGTATAGATTATACTTTATTCCAATTACCTATTAATCTAAAAACCAAGCCTTTTATTTCTTATCAATTTTATGGAGCTCTAAATGACAACCTCCATGGTGTTTGGCAACCTAGAGTATGCATAGTAGTAATATTATTAGAAAATACTTTCTATATTGAAGAATAATAACTATCATATTTAATTCTCTAGTCTGATAATTAACTTGAATTTGTACTAGACTCATTTTATTTTCTTCTGAGTGTCAAGATCGTTGACGGTGGACTTCATTCATTTTTATTTTCTTTCTTTCATTTTATTTTTATTTGTCTTTTATTTTCTATTTTCTATTTTTAGAACAACTCGGGTTAGGGGGTGATTAGTCACGCTGTCACATCAGTCACAATTTGATGGTGTAGTCACAAGACTGATCACAGGACTTAAAAGAATGAAGTAGAAGGTTCTGGAACAAAGTGATGTCATACAGTATGGACAACACATGCTAACCTCATGTAATACTCATGGTCATTTAGGGTAGGGTGCACAGTAGTTAGCATGGATCATGGGGACTA
>Ga0157359_1000820_pt1 | contig 11955 bp, 12 predicted proteins | sample AttcapACBM3_FD_111482 | JGI IMG/M metagenome (GOLD analysis project Ga0157359, IMG submission 111482) | Fungus gardens microbial communities from leaf cutter ant in Botucatu, State of São Paulo, Brazil - Atta capiguara ACBM3 | ecosystem: Host-associated > Fungi > Mycelium > Unclassified ...
CGCTGTGGATGTACTGACAGGTTGATAGCCGTGGGTCGCTTCCTGCTGTGACTGACGGGCGATAACAGTCAGTGTTTCTTCTGCTGTTTTATCTTTTTGTGCATTGGGCACGTTTTCTGCTGCCATCAACCCGGAAGAGGTACAGGAACCTAAAAAAAGCAAAGAAAAGAGTGCGCGACCTTTCAGTGAACGGAAAGATACATGGTTGTGATTCATTGTGATTCTCATTCGTATATGTAATTGAGAATTATTCAACCACAAGGGAATGTAGTAGTAAATGTCATTCTCACATGGTTAATGGCATTGACTACTACACCTATTCATTGCATTCTTAAAAGGTAATGATATTGAGATTGATTTTTATTTAACTTTTTGCGGGCATGAAATCATGCCGTTGCGGTGCAGGAGTGAGTTATGCCACAGCGGGTAATGCCTGCGGAACAGGGGATTATGTTGAAATCCCTGTCGGCCGGATATGGCCAGACCCTCATTGTTAACGATATTAATCTGACAATCCCTCATGGCCGGATGACCGTGCTGGCAGGCGCTAACGGTTCCGGCAAATCAACGCTACTTGCCACCATCGCCCGTATGCTGAAACCACTGGGTGGTGGTGTGTATCTTGATGGTGAATCTGTTCATCATCTGCCAACCAAAGCGGTTTCCCGTCGTTTAGGCATGCTGCCGCAGTCGCCGTTAACTCCGGAAGGATTAACTGTTTTTGAACTGGTATCACGCGGACGCTATCCGTGGCAGGGATTGATGCGCCAGTGGTCAGATGCCGATGAACAGGCAGTGGAAGATGCGCTGACATTGACCGGCACCGCCGAATTTGCTCATCAACCGGTAGACAGCCTTTCCGGTGGTCAGCGACAACGTTGCTGGATTGCCATGGCGCTGGCACAACAAACAGCCACTATTTTGCTGGATGAACCCACTACCTGGCTTGATCTGCGTTATCAGGTGGAAATTCTGGATCTGCTACAAATGCTGACGCGGGAACATGGGCGCACAGTGGTTACCGTGCTGCATGATCTGAACTTTGCCGTAAATTACGCCGATATGCTGGTCTTTTTGAAAAAAGGGCAGATTGCCGGTGTGATCAATGAAGGTGAACAGTGCTCCGCAGAACTGATAAAAACCGTTTTTGATGTGGATGTGCAGATGTCGCTGAATCCTCAAACCGGTAAACCTTTCTTTATGCCCTTTGGTGCCCGTCAGGCGGTGACGTTGTGAGTATGGCGATGTTGACAACATGGCCACGCCAGCGTGCGGGGCGTACCGGTTATGCCATGGTACTGCTTTGTCTGTTGCTGACTGGTGCTTCACTTATTCACCTGGGACTGGGATCGCGCTGGATCGCACCACAGACGGTATGGCAGGCATTGTTGCATTACGATCCGCATAATTTTGATCATCGCATCATCATAGATCTGAGACTGATTCGTCTGTTGGCTGCTTTATTAACAGGCGCTGCATTAGGCATTGCGGGTATGTTGCTGCAAACGGTGATCCGCAACCCGCTGGGTGAACCGCATATTCTGGGACTGAATGCCGGGGCATCACTGGCTGTGGTTGCCACGTCTGCGCTGGGGATTGGTGCTGGTGGTATGGCGCTGGAACGTCCGCTGATTGCAGCAACCGGAGCCGGTCTGCTGTTTGGTGGTGTGATGTTGCTGGCATCTGCCGGACGCGGTGGTGCAACGCCATTGCGCATTACGCTGTGCGGCGTGGCATTGTCGGCCTTTGCATCTGCGGTAACCGCCGCCATTCTGATTCTGGATGAACAGACATTGATGTCGATACGTACCTGGCTTGCCGGTGATTTGGCCGGGCTCAATGGCGCCATTCTGCGGGCAGCTGCTGTTCCTGTGATCCTGGGAAGTGCGATGGCGTTGCTGATTGCGCCACGGCTGAATGTCATGGCATTGGGGGATAACGTTGCGCTGGGGCTGGGCGTTAATATTCTGCGCACCCGCTTACTGGGATTACTGTCCATCGCTCTGCTTTGCGGTGCAGCTGTGGCGGTTGCCGGGCCAGTGGGTTTTGTTGGATTGGTCGTGCCGCATCTTGTACGTCGCCTGATTACCACCGATTTACGTCTGGCACTGCCGCTGGCAGCACCGGTTGGCGCATTGACTCTGGTGTTGGCTGATATTGCTGCCCGCTTGCTGGTGGCTCCGCAGGAACTGGCAACCGGGGCGATGACCGCGCTGGTGGGAGCTCCGATCTTTATCCTTATCGCGGCAAGGTGTTTTAAATGAAAAATGCCGCTTATCGTGCCGGATTTCGGCTATTTATTTCGCCTTTCTGTCATTTTCTTCTGCGTCCAGCGGCACTGAAAATCGCTGCTATTTTGCTGTTTTTACTTCTTATATTAGGGCTGTTTAGCCTGATGAAAGGCAGTTTTTCCCTACCATCCAATACCCTGCTACGCGCGTTGTTTTCCCCGGAAGATATCGCCGGACAACAACGTTTTATCCTGTTTGATCTGCGTTTACCCAGAATCCTGATGGCGCTGTTGAGTGGTGCAATGCTGGGCCTGGCGGGTGCCGCTATGCAAAGTATCACCCGCAATGGTCTGGCTGATCCGGGGCTGATTGGGGTGAAAGAGGGCGCCAGTGTTGTAGTGCTGATACTGATTCTGTGTTTCCCGGCTGTTGGTCTGGCCTGGCGTCCTCTGGCGGGGATCGCGGGTGGGTTGCTGGTGGCATTGCTGGTACTGCTGCTTGCCCGAGATTGTTCACGTCCACGCTTTATCCTTATTGGTATTGGCGTTTCATGGACACTGGCTGCGGCGGTGGGGGTGTTTATGACAACCGCCGACGTCCGGGATGTGCAGACGGCAATGATCTGGCTGGCCGGAAGTTTGCAGGCATCAAACTGGTCACTGCTGGTGGTGGTATTTTGTTGGGCATTACCAGGCGCTTTCATCCTGTTACTCACCGCCAGAGCGGCAGATGTGGCATTACTGGGCGATCATGCGGCTACCGGGCTGGGTGTACGTTTGTCGCAACTGACATTGCTGCGCTTTTTTGCCCCGGTATTACTGACTTCTGCCAGTGTTTCCTGCGTTGGCAGTCTGGGATTTGTCGGTCTGATGGCACCGCATATGGCGCGTTTTATTCTGCGGGGCGGGCAGGTGGCATTGCTGAGTGGCAGTGCCCTGATTGGTGCCTTGCTGGTACTGATCACAGACACCATTGGTCGTCTGGCCTTTGCGCCGTTGCAGATCCCGGCCGGGATTGTGATTGCTCTGGTGGGATGCCCGTTCTTTATTGTGTTGCTTTGGCATCGTCGTGATGCCCTGTAAATCAGAAGGTGATTATGCGCTGGTTCCTGTCTTTATTTGTCCTGCTGGCATTCTCCGCCAGCGCTGATGAACCCCAAACTCAGAAATTTACGGATGATCTGGGCCGTACAGTTACGGTGCCATTACATCCACAACGTATTGTGTCGATGCATGATCTGGATATCACCATCCCATTGATTGAACTGGGAAAACTACCCGTTGCCAGCCACGGACGCACCCGGGCAGATGGAAGTCACTATTTACGTTCCAGTGCCCAGCTCACCGGCATTGATTTTGATAACAGTGATATCCAGTTTATTGGCAGCGCAGACATTGATCTGGAAGCAGTGGCAGCGGAAAAACCGGATCTGATTATCACGGAACCCAGCCGTCATGTTCCGCTCGAACAACTGGAAAAAATCGCCCCGACAGTCAGCATTGATCATCTCCTGGGCGGTGCGCCGCGTATTTATCATAAGCTGGCACAACTGACCGGAACCCAGCCACAGCTGGCGATTCTGGAACATCGTTATCAGACTCAGATCAAACAGTTACAGGCGATGACAGATACAGGCAAGATCACGGTATCTGTTATCCAGGTCAATAATGGAAAAATTACGGTTCATCATGCTTATCACTCTCTGGGACGGGTTTTGCGGGATGCCGGTTTCCGTTTTCCGGCGCTGATCGACAATATCCCGGAAGGGCAGAGGATTGATGTCAGTGCGGAGCAGCTCCCGGAACTGGATGCCGATTTTGTTTTTGCCACCTGGCGTTCAGATACTGGTGGTAAACCGCAGGATGAACTGCGGGATATGGACAAAGTGATGCCTGGATGGTGTGATTTTCTGCGAGCCTGCCGTACCGGACACTATATTTTGCTGCCAAGAGAAGAGGTGATCACTAACTCTTTTGCTGCATTATCGCTGATGGTGGCACAGGTACAGTCACATATCGCCGGACGTCCGTTGCCAGTAGAGAAGCCATAAAGATGGCGGTGAGAAAAAACAAAAGTCCGCTGGATTTGTTCGGTGAACGTTATCGTGCACGGGAAAATCAGTTATCTCCTCGCTTACGGGCTGTTGCCAGCTATATTAATGACAACCGGGAAGTGGTACTGGAATGTACGGCTCTGGAAATTGCCGCAGCCATGCAAACATCAGATGCTACTGTGATTCGTACTGTTCAGGCGTTAGGGTTTGCCGGGCTACGTGATCTGAAACAAAGTATGGAACAGGGTTTCAGCTCTCCAGTCAGTTCCTCTGAAAAGATGCAGGCCACCATCAGTACGCTTTCTGCGGATGTGAATACCAGTATTGATTTTGTACTGGAAGGGCATCAGCGTGTGCAGGAAGCGCTTTCCCGAACAGATAACCGTTTGGCGATGGCACAGGCGGTGTCCTTACTGGCAGAAGCCCGTCAGGTGGGGATTTTTGGTATTGGTGCTTCCGGGATTCTGGCGGAATACGCCGCCCGCCAGTTTCACCGTATTGGTCTGCCGTCTTATGCCATGAACCGTACCGGGTTCAGTCTTGCCGAACAGCTGATTAACCTGAAACGAGGTGACGTCCTGATTATGATGGGGCAGAAATCAGCCCATAAGGAAGGTATGACTACTCTGCGGGAAGCAAAACGGTTGGGAATACCCACAATTTTACTGACCCAGGCAGTGGATTCACGCTTTAGTCAGTTGGCTCAGGTGGTGATTGAGGTACCGCGTGGTGGCAATAATAACCGGGTGCCACTGCATGGCACCGTGTTGGTTTGTCTGGAGATGCTGGTGTTGTCTGTGGCTTCAACTGCTCCGCAGAAGACGGTGAGATCGTTGAAGCGGATTAATGATTTGCATCGGATGGTTCAAGGAAAAACCAGCGGATAATTGAATAGGTTCCTAATCCGCTGGTTTTTTACCTCAATCAACCAGACTTCAGAACTGATCCTGATTTAAATGTGCCCAGGCATACTGCGCATACAGTTCAGCGCCCTGAACCATGGCATTTTCAGCGATCACGCTAAAATGTGTACCCACATCCATTTTACCAATCGTCACCACGACATGTTCTAACGGATCAACGAGAGTTAATCATTTACATTGGGCTGATGAGTTGGTGGGGAAAGGGGGCGATATTTCGGGATTAAATGGTGTCTGCAATAAGTTGACGTCCGGTCAGAAAACTCCAGGTCAGGAGCCGATCTGATTCTGTTAATGACAGAAATGATGCTTTGGAAAGCAGCTCAAATCTTTCAGCTTCTTCATGATGGTGATGTTGTAAATGTTCTTGTAAATCACTGGACAGAATTGTCAGGCGGATGATGAAAAACGCTTCAGGATGAGGATAAATGCTATCGTAATCTATGCCACACAGTGTGATTTCTGACAATATGTCACTGAGTTGAAGTCCTGTCTCTTCCTCTGTCTCTCGCCGGGCATTAGTAAAAAGATCAAAATTATCCTGCGCATCATATTCGCTAAAACCACCAACAAAATACAATCCGCCGGGATTTTGTTCTGCGTTTAAAGAACGTACAGAGGTCAGGATGTAATTATCCTGCGTGATTAATATGGCGGTGGTTCCTACAGGATTAGCTCTGGGCCAACTTGCCGGATGGTGTGGATTGCGGGTAGCCAGATATTCACTGAAGCGAACCGGAGTTCCGGTTAACAGCAAGCGGTCGCCAGCTGTTGTGATGTTACATAGTCCAACCAGCTTACCATCGTAAGCATTTTCCCGACAAATGCTGAAGCTTTTGAACAGCTGATTCGCTTTATCTTGCATATCCAGTGGCCTTGGTGGTGTGGATTGCGTGAGATTGACGACCTGCTCTGATCTCCAGTTGCCTTTTATTTTGAACGGATTATTTCTGCCCAACTTACTGTCCCTGTCTCATTTTCTCTGAGATAAAAGAGAGAGTATGGGATGACCTTATTTCAAGGGTATTACAGGGGATCAGAAATCAACGCCCAGCAATGTTCAAATTTTTCCTGAAACATTTTATCCCATTGTTTCGCAAAAAATAGTAAGACCGTTGGAGAAGATAAATTGTAGAGGATATATGGGAATAGGGGATGTTTTTGAATGCAGATCTTATGAAGATAATTTATGAATGATGTGTATTGATGACTTCTTCGTGGCTGGAAATAATACCCAATATATTTTCACGTAGATTTACAGGTAGTTTTTCAAAGCGTTGTACAATATAAGCTAATTGATCATCTGTTGTGTAGAAGTAAGCTAAAGGGACATTCAATACATCGGCCAGGTTTTGTGCTGTATTGGTGTCCACCTCATGTACGCCTTTCTCGTAGCGATTGATACGTGTGCTGGCGACAAACTCATCAATATTTGCAGCAATCCCCAGTTTTTTTTGTGACAGACCGGCAGCAAGTCTCGCTTCTTTCAAGCGCTTACAAAAAATTTTTGTGTAACCTACGGATTGACTCATATGTGCTCTCATATCAAAGAGCTACGAGAATCGTAGTTTTTGGTTGTTTTGAATACTACGAATAACGTAGTATTAGGGTAAAGTGGAGGTATATGGATGAGTGGAGTCAGGAAGTTAATATTTCTTATGGGATGCATTGGGCTTACAGGATGTGTGTACGAATATAAAAAGGATGACGGTGAACGTTGTTCAATAAGCACGATGACGCCGTTATATGTACTTTCCATGGGCAAGAAGGGATTGCTTTGCCATGACGGACCGACTATTGGTTCCCGAGAATGGAAGCTCTTGGATGCAGAAAATGAAGCAAAACACGCTGCATCTCAGGCGTCAGAGTGGAGTGATGATGCTTTGTCTGATTTGAGAGCGGTAAAGGAGGAAGCAGATCACGGATGGTGGAATCAGGTAGAAGATTCAATCGTCAGTGTGAAAAGAAATGCATCAGGTTCCAGAAATTTTGCGAATGTTGCAGCAAAGGCAGCAAATATGGCTAAAAAACTAGGGCCAAATACTGAAAGTGCAAAGAGTGCTGAAAGCTATGCACAGAAAGCCAATATTTCTGCTCGGAAAGCAGAATCAGCATTTCTTGAGGCTGAAAAACTATCTTTAGTTAATCATAAGGAATAAGTGATGATCGTTTTTATAGTGACACTAATAATATCGTTGTCTTTTACAAAATTTCTTGTTTTTTTACTTAAAAAAATAAAATCAAATGTTTTTAATAAAAGATGGTTTTGTCTAATTTTGACTATTGTTTGCATTCCTGTTAATTTTTATTTTACTATAATTATATTTTCCGGTGTTATTATTTCTATTGCATATTTTTTATCATTTTTGAATTTATCATTAGATGGAGTTAATTATTTGAATGATGAAGTGTCCGGAGAGTTATTGGCAAAAACAATAATGAGAGATTCTTTATTTTCATCGCTAATGTGTTCTGTGCCGTTCTTTCAGTGGATTAGGAAGTATTGAGCTATATTGTAAGGAGGATGCTATGAAGTTAATAGACTATATTCTGGATTGTGATAAAATAAGAACGTCAAGATTGAGGTTCTTAATTCTTATTTTATCTTATTGTGTTTTGCATAGTGCGTTTTTGTTCTTTATGGTAAAGGTTAATTTATCAACTAATAAAGGATGGGTTTATGAAATACTAAAAAAAGAAAGTGATTGGTTCTTCATACCATTAAATACTATATTTATAATATTTTTTTGCTATTTCCTATACTTAAGGGCATGTGCTGTTTCTAAAGGGAAGATAAAGATATGTATCTTTATCTTGATAGGTATAAGTGTCACTCCATTTGCTATTTTTTCTTTAATTTATTCAATAGTATCAAACCCTGCGTATGATTTTTATCCAGTTGTGCTGAAATATATAATGTTTAATTCATATGTATCTGAAGTTATTGGATTTAAATTTATATATGTGGATGTTTTTTTGGTCTCTGTACTAACTTTGATGGAAGGCGAACAATATAGCCCTCCGATGTAATGGGGAGGGTTGAAGTATCTGTCGTCTTTTAATAACAGTATAGTGACAACAAGAGTTATATTTTTCCTCTGTAAATATTAGGGTTTTTATCTAAGAGGATGAATGATTTATATCAGATAATAAAGACCACCGGATAATTGAATTTATCCATAATCCAGTGGCTTCTACATCAATCAACCAGATTTCAGAATTGATCCTGATTTAAATATGCCCAGGCATACTGCGCATACAGTTCCGCACCCTGGACCATGGCATTTTCATCTACGTTAAAACAACCATGATGATGAGCCCATTGTGTCCCCGGATCATCAGGGTTACGGCTGCCTAACAGGGCAAAAGTACCGGGAATATTTTCGGTATAGTAACTGAAATCTTCTCCACCAGTGGTTGGACGTTCCTGATATAAACTGTCTTCACCAAACGTCGATTTAATGACCGATTGAGCCAGTAACGCACTACGTTCCTCATTGATCACCGGCAGCGTACCGTATACATAATTAACTTCTGCAGTTGCACGATACATGGCGGCAACCTGATCAGCGTAACGCCGGATGGCATCTTCCACCTGTGATCTTATTTGCGTGTTAAAGCAACGAACTGTTCCGTCTAATACTGCATTTTCTGCGATCACGTTAAAACGTGTACCTACATCCATTTTACCAATCGTCACCACGACAGGCTCTAGCGGATCAACTTCACGAGAGACAATCGCCTGAAGATTCATCACAAAAGCGGAGGCAACCATCACCGCATCAACAGTGTCATGTGGCATGGAACCGTGACCGCCCTGGCCTTTAAACTTAACGGTTAACAGGTCGGCAGAAGCGAAACTTGGCCCCACAACGCTGGAAATTTTATTGATTGGGGTTTGTGACCAGATGTGCATACCGAAGACGTTATCGACATTTTCCAGTACGCCCTGTTTCACCATCGCTTTGGCACCTTGCGCGATTTCCTCCGCCGGCTGGAATACCAGCCTGATATTGCCCGGTAACTGATCTTTTATTTCATTCAGGGTTTTCGCGGCGGTTAATAGCATTGCGGTATGGGCATCATGACCACAGGCGTGCATTTTCCCGTCTGTTTTCGACTTATAGTCAAGGTGGTCATTTAATTCCTGAACCGGTAACGCATCAATATCCGCTCGCAGCAGAATGGTTTTACCTGGTTTACCGCCAGTAATATCGGCAATAACCCCTGTTGGCTCTGTGCGACGATAAGGAATGCCTAATTTTTCCAGTTCCTGAGCAATACGATCGGTGGTTTTGAATTCCTCAAAAGGCAGTTCAGGGTGCTGATGCAGTTCTCGCCGTAATGCGATTAAGTCCTGCTTACTGTTTTTAATTTTTTCCTGAATGGTTAAATTAATCATTTTATGCAATCCCTGTGAGTTTTTTTACTGCAGCGAAAACAACATCAATACCTTTTGCCACCTGGTCATAATCCGTCCATTCGTCAGGATGATGGCTGAGACCATCCCGGCTTGGAACAAACACTAAACCTACCGGACAAATTTGCGCAAAAATCATGGCATCATGACCAGCACCACTTACCATTGTGCGGGTTTTATATCCCAGTTGTTGGCTGCAATCGTTCAACGTTGAGAAAACAGCTTTATCCAAATCAACAGGTTTAATATAGATAAGTCTTTCTACTTCCGCTGTGTAGTTTCCACCATTAACGGCATTAATGGTGTTTTCGATACGCGTTACGACACGTGATAATTTATCAATAAATTTCGAACGCACATCAATGGAGAAGACCACTTTACTCGGGATAACATTCGAACCATTAGGGAAGACATTTAATTTACCCACAGTAGCAACTGTTTCACCTTCCTCTGTTGCAAACTGGGCAATCTGACCGATTAATTGACTACTGATAAGCAGGGCATCTGAACGCATATCCATCGGGGTGGTACCGGCATGTCCTGCCTTCCCTGTAATGGTGACAGATAACTGGCTAAGTCCCACGATGGTATCAACGATGCCAATATCTTCAGCCGCCTGTTCCAGAATAGGGCCCTGTTCAATATGTAATTCAATAAAGGCCTTCATATCGCCGGGCTTGCGTACAATACTTTCGACTTTGCTTGCGTCAAAGCCAACCAGCGCCATTTTTTCTGCTGCTGAAACACCATTACTGTCATGCATGGATTCTAAATCAGCCGTGGATACTAATCCTGCGATTGCCCGGGATGCCAGTAACCCGGAACCAAAGCTGGAACCTTCTTCTTCAATTAACGCAATAATCTCTAAAGGGCAGTGTGGCTTCAGTTTTTGCTCCTGAAACAGTGCTGCAACTTCCAGACCCATAACCACGCCTGCGGTACCATCAAAAGCGCCGCCATTAGGCACGGAGTCAAAGTGAGAACCGATGACTACCGGAGGTAAAGTATTATCCACACCATCAAGACGACCATAAATGTTGCCGATGGCATCTTCACGCACTGAAAGACCCAGTTCTTTCATTTGTTGTTTTAAATAAGTGCGCGCCAGAATATCTTCCGGACTATAGGATAACCGGGTAACACCCATCGTAGGTGTTGATGTAAATTGAGCTAATGTCTCAAGATGTTTCTTAATACGTTGTTCATTTGAACTTATCATTATTACCACCTTAATGAACAGGAACAATCATACCAACCATAAAACCGGCCAGTACAACAGATACGATTGTGACAGAGATGAAACCACCAATTAACATCGGTGCCAGCATATGATCATTTAGAATTTTTCGTTCTTTTTCATCATGGGTTAAGCTGTTAATAACTTCATTGGTGATAATGTAATCAGCGGGGAAGCCATATAACGCTGTTAGTGCAATGGCAAACGCCATATTTGCATTCACTTTTAATATTTTTCCAATGATGACGGAAAAGATAAACATGCCGACGACAGCAGATAAAATCAGTACGATTAATGGTGTCAGCAATGATAACAACATATCCGGCGTGGCATTATTTAAACTGTCAAAAATAAACAGCATTAATCCCATGACTGCGAAACCAAAACCATTGGCTTTTTTCAGCGGATGGCGTTCTAAAAAACCAACAGATGCGGCAACCACACCAAAGAACAGGCAAAGTACAAAGGGACTGATTGAAATAATCGGTTTCAATAATTCGGAAACAAAATATGCCAGTCCGCCGACAATCGCCAGACGTAAGAACTGGAAATAACTGGTGTTGTAACGATTAGGGATTTTTTTAAATAATGATGGCATAAGATGCTCATCAGTATCTTTCCCTTCTGCCATATGGTCGTTGCTATCCGCATTGGTCTGAACTGGCCAGTCTCCGGCATGATATTTTTTTAGTACCCGGATACCTTCACGTTTCAGTGCAATAGAGGTTAATGGATAACCAATAAAGCCTTGCATAACGTAAATAACAATCGCAAAAACAGAAAGATCAATAAGACCTGCTTCTTTTGCACCACCAGACATAATAATAGCTGAAACAATACCACCGACTAACGGCGGGATAGCAACGATTACGGTGTTGTAATCAAAAAAGATCATGCCGATGATAAAGCAGAACAGGATAATGCCCAGAATACCGCCGAGAGAAATAAGAACCGTTTTCCACTGTTTTTTTAATTCACGCAGTGAAAGAAGGGTGCCCATATTGACGATAAGAAAATACATCAACATCACCGCAACGACGGTGGGAATGCCTGCTCGTGACACGATATCCTTGGGGAAAAAAGTCCAGTAACCG
>Ga0157359_1000821_pt1 | contig 11950 bp, 6 predicted proteins | sample AttcapACBM3_FD_111482 | JGI IMG/M metagenome (GOLD analysis project Ga0157359, IMG submission 111482) | Fungus gardens microbial communities from leaf cutter ant in Botucatu, State of São Paulo, Brazil - Atta capiguara ACBM3 | ecosystem: Host-associated > Fungi > Mycelium > Unclassified ...
AAATAGGACCATACTATATTTATGTATTATATATATAAAGTAAAATATTAAAAATATAATAGTTCACACAAATTAGAACACTATAGAAAAATGGTATAGTATTGCAAAGCCAACTTCAAGACAAGCCCTCTGTCAAGATTGCAAGAAGTAAACTTAGTTTTTTCTTATTTTCTTATTTTTATTTTTCTATTTTTAGAACTTAGGATTAGGGTTAGTGACAACATCACTCAGTCACACATCAGTTACATTAGATGATACAGTAACAGTAACAGTCACAAGTCACAAGTCATATGGAAGAATATAGAACATTCTGGAAGAAACAATGTCAAACAACATGTGATACACATGTTGACCTTAAGGCGTATACATAGTTATTTAGGATAGGCTATAAATAGCTTGCATGGACCATTAGATATTTGTATATAAGATAGACAGTCTTGTATAGAGTTCTCTATTGAGTTCTCTTATGTAAACCCAATACAAGGTTCTTTTACTTGACCAACTCTAAGGTCTTGTGATTGTAACACCCTCCAATGCTCAAAACAAAGAAAGAAGAACTATATACTCATTCTTTTAAATATATCAACTGTAAGAATAAATACCAGATAAATAGTAATAATTGTCTGTTTTAGAAACACAAGTTCAACAGAGATTGGCACAACAAAAAATTACAAGAGCTCTAAGAAATCAGAACCAACTCAATTTACTTAGCTGTGGATAGGATAAAACAATGATTTTAAAATTCCTAAAAATCTTTACATATATTTACAAGAATAGACTTCTAACTAATACTTTATTGGAAAACAACAAAGACTTCAACATTTTTTTATTCAAGAACCTCTTTGGTCAATTATTTACAGTATTCAAAAAAAGAAATTATAAGTATTCTCAATTATCTATTGTAAATCATATTTTTAAGAATATCAAATACTAAGAATAAACATACTAAGAATAAACATCTAAGAGTTCTTACTTACATAATACTAGACTGATTAGGTTATGTTTTTTGTTTAGAAGAGACATTTTAAATTACAGGAATATTAATCTCCTTTTATTTTTCAATTGTGACTTTATGTATTTCTTTACTAATATCTATTCAAATAACTAACAACCAGCCTTAAAGTATCTCAAGGATACTAAAGTAAACTTGAATGATATACTAATAATGATAAATAATTTCAATATTAGAGATAATGATTGAGATTCTTCATATCTACATTATTCTATACATGTGAATACTCTCAGGGAGATAGCTGATAGTTTTACTCTAAAACTATCAACATCTGTTGACTCAATATCTATATGTTACATAAATAACTCTCAAAATTTAAACTTAGTACTAGATCTAATATTTCTTTATACCAATGTGGAGAAATTCAATAACTATATCATATTGCCTAACCTTTAATATTCATCTGACCATACTCCCTTATCAGTTTATATTATCATCGAGAAAAAGTTCATCTAAGAGAAAAAGCTAACTATTATTCACAATTATGAAAGACTGGAGGAAGTAATCCAAAAGTTTGCTTTTATCATAAAGAAGCTTTGGTATAAATATTTCAAATATGTTAACATTATTAAATATTCTAAGCATAGTAGAATGAAGAATAAAATAGAGATCTAGTTGTATATTGAACATTCAGAAAAAGAACAGACTAGATCAAATATAAGAAAATAGTTAAAATAGCTAAATGAATATTTTTTGATAACAGGATTCAAGAAATTGCATTAACCAACAAAAGACCATAAAATCTGATGAATTGGATTAAGAAAAGAAAACTATCTACCATAGAAGCTATTAATTTCAATAAATATTCTTGCAACAAATTGAATAATTTGTAGCAAGCTCTTTATCAATCTTATAACACTATTTGAGATAAACTGATAAATCTCCAACTTTTGAATGAAATTTCATCATATTAACAGGCTAAATGGCTACTTTTCTCCAAAGCAGAGTTTATTAATATAATCAACAAGTATAATAGTTTGTCTACTCTAAACCTAGATCACATTTCCTAGAGTTATCTCAAAGCATTAGTTAATTTCAAGAAGTTGATATCAATTATTATTCCAAAGCTCAATAAGCCTTCCTATAATATCTCTAAAATATTCCAACCCATTATTCTTCTCAATATGATAGAAAAACTTATCAAAAAGGTCATAATTGTTAGACTTTAAGTCTATTCTATCACTTTGAGCTTTATCTATCCAAATCAAATAGGTGGTATTAGACAATGATCAACTATGGATGCCAGTATTTTTCTAACTCACTTTATATATATGGGATGGGTAAAAGGTCTCTATATGAGCACTTTCACATTTGATATCACTTAATTCTTCTTATTTTTAAACTACTAACTTCTTCCAAAGATTTTAAGCAAAGCTGACTTTAACTCTCATATTGCCTGTTTCCTTAATAATTATTTAATTAACAGACAGACTTATTACAAATGATACCTCATGATCAACAGAATGTTGCTTCATAGACAACAAATATTAGGATTCATTTATATTATGACTCAATGATTGGCTATACCATATGTTAATAGTATGCAGGATCAGTCAGTGTCTCATATAATAGTAGAGGCTTTCTCATGTCTTACTAACTCAATTTCTCTTTTTCAACATATATATTCCCTTCTCTACTCAAGTCTTTGCCTAAGTTGCAACCTAAGCCAAGCTAAAGGTCATAACAAAACTTAATATATATGGAATTAATTTGTTTTTCTATTTTTTAAAGCTAATGTAGATATAGGTTAAGAGTCTGCTCTTTCTCCTATTCTTTCTACTCTCTATATTACTCTTATTTTTCATGTTTTTGAAAAAAGATTCAAAATTCTCTTATTTCCTATTTTAGTTTCAATTCTTTTATTTGTAAACAATGGTCTTCTTATTTCTCAAGAAAAAAGTTATGAAAAATCAAATGCAAATTTTTTTTGTAGCTATAATATCATTTATTTCTTATTTAACTAGTTCAGTCTAGTTATCAAACATAACAAGTCAAAGATCTTTTATTTCTCAAGATCTACAAAAAACACCTATTCACCTCCTTTGGACCTTAGACCTTTAGAAAGCCTCCTACTCCATCCAAAATATATCTGGTGATATCTAAGATTATTCTTTGATAAAAAACTCTCTTTCCATCAGCACATCTACTACTATGCCAACAAAGCCCTTTCTACAATTAAAAGCATGAAGATGTTGGGAAATTCAAGTAGAAAACTATCTTCAACACACAAATGGCTTTTTTATAAGACATATGTTCTTTTCATTGCCCTATATGAATTTCAGCTCTAATACTTCAAAGAAGTATCTTTCTATTAGCTCCTCAAAGAGTTAAAGAAAATATATAGAAGAGCAGCTTTATGAATCACAGGAGCATTCCATACTTCACTGACTCAGGAAGTTGATATTAGAGTTCAAGATGGTAGACTCTAACTATTTTATTTTTTCTTTTCTTTTCTCATTTGTTATTTCCTTTTTACTTTTATTTTTAGGGACTTAGGGTTAGGGTTAATGTGACATCACTGTCACACTGTCACATAAAAGAGCATAGAAGATTCTGAAAGGATGATGTCATACAATATGTTTAACACATGTTAATCTTAAGACAAATACATAGCTGTTTAGAGTAGGCTAGAAGTAGTTAGCACAGACTATGGAGTTTTAGTATATAAGATAGACAATCCTGTAAAGAGTTCTCTATTGAGTTCTCTTGTGTTCAACCCTAATACAAGGTTCTTTTACTTAACCCACTCTAAGGTCTTGTGATTGTAACAGTTGAGGCCATAGCCAGTCTTATTCCCATCTATTTTTACCTTGACAAAATCATTGGTTAACATCATTTATATGTGGCTTCTCTTCTTAAACAACATATAATTAACTTCATTTTAGATAAACATCATTCTAAAAAGACCTCACTACATTATATAGCCATGTCTTATCTTATGCTCAAGCAATGTTTGAAAATTAAGAGCCATATTGTAGACATCAACAATTGATTAAACAAAGTTGTTTCTTTCTTTGATAGTCTAAATAAAGAACTTTCTTTAGGTTTTCATCTAGTAAATACTTTCTCTGATTATTTCTCTTTTCATTCAGTCAACTGAAAAGACTACAACATATTAACTACTTATTGTAACAGACTTGAGAACATCTATGAGAACTCACTCATAAATTAAGACATCAGATTATTGCCAAATCTGTTCAAGATATAATGAATATAACATCTATAGAAGCCAAGCTTTTCACCATTAGATGTGGAATTAACCATGTAATTTACCTACAAGACATCACTTGTATCATTATTATCACTAATACCATTCCAGACACTAAACATATCTTCAACATGTCTATTTATTTATATTAGCTGCACTTTATTACTACATCTAAGAATCTTAGAGATTATTAGTTGACAAAGAGTTAAAACATCTAAAAATCAACCTATGAGAGAATCTCACTTATTAAGCTAGATAAGTGTTCTAGAAGCTGATATTCAGATAAAGTAGATCTACTTACACAAGCTATTAGACATGATTATCCAATAAGGTCTAAGCATAATAATTAACAAAAGGAAAAGAGATAAATAGACATGTAGCAATAGATCAAGAGATGTAGATAAGATCACCACTGATAGTATTACATAAGAATTACCTTAGAATAAACTTTTTGAGTTCCTCTTACATGACTTTGTTTTATCCAGCAAAATGTCATGGAAGTTTAGCAGAAAAGAAAAATACAATGCTATTGTTTATAAATAGCAGATGTATTTTCAAGCTTTAAAATACAAAGGAAGAAATTTCCTCAACTTAAATGATAACAATAATCAACCTATTCATCCAATATATTCCAAAGATGGTGCTTGGCTAAAGTATTTAAGCTTTTCAAACTCAATGTGTGCATATATCACACAACTAATCATGAATTACACTCCTATTAGTAAATATAAGCTTAGATTCTTTCCTATAAAACTCTTTATATGTATATGCAGATATTATTCTATTAAGACAAGAAGACACATTCTATTTTATTGCACATAATATATTAAGTCTTAGAATCTTAAGAGGAAATCCCTCAAGGATGTTCTTAAATTTCTAGAGTTCAATCCTGAAGTATTTTACTTCCAGAAAAACATCTCTTAGGTTAGTTAGTATAGTCTATATTGCTTACTTTTCTTTTTTCTCCTTCTATCACTCTTTTTCTTTTTTCTTTTTTTGTTTTTAATCAAGTAATTATATTGTATAGTTATTACAGTCTACCACTATATCCCATGTAATAAATTGTTGATTTAAAAAAACAATAATGTCATACTATATGTTAATAGCATATAATATACATGTTCTTTAGAGTAGGCTATATTTAGTATAGTACAGACCATTAGCCAAGTGTATATTTTGTTTTAATAGTATTTATACAAGATAGTGATGGTCTGTATGCAAGCTATTTCCATTACATAATCAAAACTCATATTTGATGAGACTGTTATCTGTCATAGCAAATATCAGACTAATTTTAAAAACCATTTGATAAATGCTTTCCAAAGCAACTTTGATTGTGAGAATCTATTTAGTCATTTCTGAGTTAATAGCCAATGAAACTTATAGTTACTGATAGTCTGAATCAGTCTACTAGTTGTAGAGATACAAGTTGAATAAAGTTTGTAATATTCTATCTTTATTCTCTTATTCAGTAGTCAATACAATTACTAGTTACTCTTAATATAAAAGCTAAACTTCAGGTATAAAAAGAAGCTAGCTACTTAACACAGGTAGTTATAGACATTGTTAAACACTATAGGAACATGTTACAGTATCAGGCATGGTTCACACCAGAAAATAGAAGTCCACAGAATTGACTTAGAGATATACAAAGTGTGTAAACTCTATGCTTAGTGATACAAACTTGTGGAATGATCTTGGCTTCAGCTTATATGCTGTATGGTCACAACTTCAGATGAATGGATGAAGTCTAAGATGGGAGTAAGTGCTAATTTGGTGTATTATTGTTGAATACCAGAGATTAAGTTCAATAAGAATTATATTCATTGATCATTAGACTAGTGAATTACAGTATAACTACTAGTTTTATATACAAGTAGGTAATATAGGAGATGCTTGGGGTTACAGTGATATAAATTCTATCTTCTTGAGCAGAGGTTTCAGTGGTGAGACACTAACAGGAGTAAGATAGGAGAACTCTGTCATGGAAGACTGAATATCCAGTGGATTGTTATATTACTGTTATAGAGACATGTTGCAAAAATAATGGCTATTATAGAAGATAGGCTTATGTCATAGATGTTGAGGGACAGTATCACTATAGGAATATATCTTCCAAACAGGTGGACTTGGTATATAATATATAGGAAAGATAGCTATTGTAAAAGACAGGCTTGTTATAGATTTGTTATAGATTTGTTATGATGACATCACTGCTAGAGAAACATATCTTTGAAAACAGGTGGACTTGATATATGACAGTTATCCAAGATTTAGTAGAGCATCTCAGAAGTCTAGATAAATAATTTATACATTATTCAAGAATACAAAAGACAAATCAGAACAACCTTTGGCTTTAGCTTGTGTACTATATCTCTACTAGCCATATTAGCCATATATTTTCAAATGGAACTTGGGGAACTCAATAGGTGGAAAACCACCAGAAAATAGTGAAATGTGTTGTTGCCAATACCAGAGATAAATGTTAGTTTTAGTTGATTTTCAGGATAACTAATATAGTATAAACTACCAGATTATATACTAGGTATACTATCTAGTGTAGCTATCTGAAACAAAAGCCATTAAGTAAGCTATTCTGATTTCTAGTAATTCTCAGATGTTAGGAAATAAAGGTCTATAGAGTTAACCAAGACCAGTAAGAATATCTAAAATAAAATAATAATATATAATATGTACCAAATAAGATTGGAAAGTGCAAATAAGAGAAAAGAGTTTATCTATAAGTTGAGATGGATATGGTCAGAACAGAATGTGACAGACATCAGTGACCAGACCCAGACTACTAGCTAGATATTATTCATTGTTTAATTAGGTGGTATTAAGTAGTATACCTGTATTTTTTCATATAGAAACTCTGTGCTATAATGTCCACTTATAACTTATATATACAGAAGAATAGTGAGTGTTCTTCAGACCTTATCTAGAGTAGAATATCTTTTTTAAGACAAAATTGTTTACATTTTCTTAGAGTAGTAGTTAATAGTCAAGGTAGTTAGTAAACAGTATAGGTGAGACTTGAAGAAAGCTTACAAATATTTACAAAGATTAAGTCTAGTTTAGATTACAAGTCAGAGAGAGAAACCAGTACTTGTTCTGCCTTACTTTTATATACATCATCACCTCCTATACCTTGACTACAATCATCATTATCTAATCCAATTAATTCACCCCTTTTTACTACAACATGAGTTAATATAGCTTAATCAATTATAAAAAAATTATTAGGCAATAACAGAAATAGCTTGTGGTAACACAGGTATAGATCCAAGTATTACTAGCAGCAGGAGAAGTAGGAGGAGAAAAGACAACAGTAATTTTTAGGCTCAATACAAGGTTAAATGTAAAAGTGGCCAAGCTATAAACATTCAATGGAAAAGCAGGAAAGGTTTTAGTATTTTTAATGGCATACAGATTGTATATCAGAATGAGAATAAAAAATGTGGCAGTAGAGAAGCAGATACAGTAGGTATTATTATATGTGTAGAAAGTGTCAGTAGATATCTGGAAGGAGAACATTATAGACAATTTAGAAAGTAAAAGTCTTAGCTATGTAATAGTTGGGGAATTTTTGTCAGATTTAAAAGAGAAACTTGGGGGAGAAAAAAATGAGATAATAAAGGTGGTAGAGTTGAAGAAAGTGGAGCAGAGAAGTAAGATAATAGAGGAGTTTGTATAAGAATTCAAGAGAGCAGTAAGAGAAAGTAAGTATAAAGAAAAACTACTAATAGAAAAATTTAAGAAAGAAATGAATGGAGTGATTAGATAAAAGTTTACGGAAGCTGAATGGCCTCTAAAAAGTACAGAGTAATAGTACAAGAGAGCTACAAATACTGGAGAGAGAGTAAGTGAGAAGAAGAGAGGTTGAGAAGTAGGAGAGAAATAGGAGCTTCAGCTCAAAGGATGAATATACCAGCAACTTCTGGTAGGGTACAAGGGCAATAATTGCCTCAGCCTTATGTTTGGCTGAAAAGATAGGAGATTTCTCAATAATAGATGCCAGTAGGGCCTACTTTAATAGAGGGAGTTGAGAGAACAAATATGGTTGTTGTACATCCAAATCAACAGACAGGGTTTGTGCCAAGGTACAACCTATATACAATAGAGATATACTGTAAAAGAAATTATTATAGCTATAGAGATTTCAAACATATTGTGAGAAATTGTAAAAATTGAAAAATAGTAGGATAAGGAAGAAGAATTGATTATGAGAACAATAGTAATTTAAATAGGAAAGAAAGTCTGGTAGTCCTCAACTAGACTTTAGTAGTAGTAATAGATTCACAATGTTTAGTAGAATAATAGATAATACATCCTGCTGCAACCTGAACAATAAGAACATGTTGAGAGAAGTTACAGTGAAAATCAGGCTAGAAAGAATCAATACATAGGAGAAAGTGACAATAGAGGTATTGCCAGATAGTAATGTAATAGAGCTGGTAATGAGTTTAGAGTTTGCTTAGAAACAAAGGTTTAAGTGAAAGAAAATTAAAAGACCTATCTATATAAGAAATGTAGACAGTTTCTTCAACAAAGAAAAACCTATTGAGCATATAGTAGAAGTTAATATTTATTATCAGAAGCACAGAGAGAGAACAAAGATTGATGTGATTAGAGGTCAGAAGTAGAGTATGATTTTGGGAATACTATGGCTTGCTTGTCATAATTCTGAGATTGACTAGAAGATAGGAGAATTAATGATGACAAGGTACCCAGAAGAGTATGGAAGACAGTAGAGACTAAAGTAGAGGAAGTCAGAGTAGCAGAAACAGAAGAAGGAAGAGGAAAAGAAAAAAGAAGAAAAAAAGTAAGAAGAGAGAAAGCAAGAGAAAAAACAAAAGAAGAAAAAACAAAAAAAAGAGAAAGAATAATGGAAGTGAAGAAGATAGCAAAAGAATGGAAAATTTGGGATGAAGAGAAGGAGGCAGCAAAATCCAAAGAAGAGGCCAAGAAATTAGTTTCTCAAAGATTCTACAAGTAGATCCATGTCTTTGAAAAGAAAGCAAGTGAGAGAATGCTGACAAAGAAGTTGTGGAATTATACAATAGAGACAAAGGAAGAATTTGTGCCAAGGAAAGGAAAGATGTACTCATTGTCAAGAGAGGAGAGATGCATGAGTTCACTGAAGAACAATTGAGAAAATGGTACATTAGACCCTCAAAGTTGCCTCAAATAACACTAGTATTTTTTGTAGGAAAGAAGAATGATAAGAAGCAGATAGTACAGGATTATATATATTTAAATAAATAGTATAGAGATCAAGAAGGAGAATGAGTGGAAGGCAGCATTCACAACTCTAGAAAGGTTGTTTAAACTAACTGTAATGTTCTTTGGACTTACAAACTCTCTAGTGACATTTCAAATGATAATAAATGAGATCCTACAGAATTGATCAATACTAGAGAAGTAGCAAGTTTCATTGACAATGTTATAGTAGAAATGGAAGAAGAGAAGAGATATGACAAAGTAGTGAAAGAAGTAGTAAAGAGATCAGCAGTGAACAACTTATATGTAAAATCAGAAAAATGCAAGTAAAATATTAGAGAAGTAGAGTTCTTAAGAATGGTGATTAGATCTGAGGGAATAAAAATAGAGGAAGAAAAGATGAAGGGAGTGTTGGATTAGCTGATCTCAAAGAGAGTTAAGAACATATAGAAGTTCTTGGGACTAGTTAATTATTATTAGTGGTTTATTAAAGATTTTGTATTTATAGCCAGACTATTGTATGACCTGTTAAAAAGAATCAGAAGTAAAATTGGATGGAGAAATAGGAGAAGATGTTTAGGGAGTTGAAGGAGAGATTTACAAAAGAACTAGTGTTAGCAATACTAAACTTAGATAAAAATGAGAATGGAAGTGGATGCATTGGATTATGTAATAGAAAGAGTCTTATCTATAGAATATGAAGATGGAAAATAGAGATCTGTAGCCTATCTCTCAAAATCTTTCAATGAGACAAAGAGAAACTATTAAATCTATAACAAGGAGATGTTGGCAATAATTAGGAAATTAGAAAACTAGAAATATCTATTAGAGGGCACAAAATTTAAGTTTAAGGTTTGGACAAACTACAAGAATTCAGAATACTTTATGAAAGTGCAGAAGTTAAACAGAAAACAAGCCTATTAGATATTATACCTGTTAAGATTCTACTTTATCTTAAAATATGTATCAGAAACAAGAATAGAGAAAGTGGATAGACTTGGTAGGAGACTAGACTAGAAAGTAGGAGTAAAAAAGAACAATGAAAATCAGACACTAATTAAAAAACAATGGATTTGTAACTTAGTAGAAGTAGTAATAAAAGAACTTAAGATACAAAAAATGAAAATAGCTAGAGGAAAGGATGAAGAAGTAGCTAGAGTAGTAGAGAAGATAAAGAAAGCAGGAGTAAAAGTGTTGAGAGGAGACAAATAGCAAGTAGAAAGAGACTTAGTATTAAAAGAAGAAAAAGTATATGTACCAAAAGATAAGGAGTTGAGAGTGGAAATAATCTGGTTATACCATGATATGCCAGCAGCTAAACATGAAGAGAGATAAAAGATAATAAAGCTAGTAACTAGAAACTGTTGGTGGCCAGGAGTAATGAAGGATATGCAAAAGTATATAGATAAATGTAATATATACTAAAGAATAAAGAACTGTACAGAAGTACTGGTGGGAAAGCTGATAGTGAATAAGATACCAGAGAGACTGTGGATGTACTTAACAGTAGACTTTATTACAAAGTTACTATTAGTAGTTGAAAAGAATGTGATCTTAGTAGTATGTGATAGATTGTTCAAAATATCATATTTTGTGGCAACTGTAGGGGAAACATCAGTAGAAGAGTTGACAAGGCTATTTAGGAATAACATGTGAAAGTTGCATGGGTTACTAAAGAGTATGATATTAGATAGAGAACTACAGTTTGCAGCAGAGTTAACTAAGAAGTTGAATCGAATATTAGAAATCAAAACCAAATTATCAACATCCTTCCATCTACAAACAGATGGATAGACTGAGCAAATAAACTAGAAGTTGGAATAATATCACTGGTTCTTTGTGGATCATAGATAGAAGGATTAGCCAGAATGGCTAGCATTGGCAGAATTTGTAGTCAACAATAAGACATATTCAGCAACTAAGATATCTCTATTTATCATGAACTATGGTAGAGAATTAAAGATAGAGGCAGATATTAGGAGGAAGGGAAAAGTAGAAAGAGCAATAGAGTTTGTAAAAAGAATAAAGAAAGTTCAGAAGAAAATAGAAGTGATATTGAGAAAGACATAAGAGAAAATAAAACAACAGGCAAATATGAGGAGAAAAGAAGTCAAGAAATAAAAAAAGGGAGACAAAGTAATATTAAGTATGAAAGATTTGGTGTTTAAAGAAAGACTAGCAAAGAAATTAGTAGACTAATATGTTGGTTTATATATTATTAATAAAGTAGTTTCTACTAATATAGTCAAATTACAACTGCCAACTTCAATGAGAATTCACCTAGTTATGAATATCAGTTGAGTAGTATAGTATAGAGAACAAGTAGAGAGATAGGAGGTAGAAGAAGTAAAACTAGTAGATGTTGTGGCAACCACTTATCACAAAGACAAATGATCACACAAACGGTAAATCTCTTAGTTAGATATCAAGTGGGGAATTCACAAGAGAACTCGACAAGGAGTCTCTTCTTAATTAGAGTCCTATATATACAAAGTCCTCATGGTCCG
>Ga0157359_1000823_pt1 | contig 11944 bp, 4 predicted proteins | sample AttcapACBM3_FD_111482 | JGI IMG/M metagenome (GOLD analysis project Ga0157359, IMG submission 111482) | Fungus gardens microbial communities from leaf cutter ant in Botucatu, State of São Paulo, Brazil - Atta capiguara ACBM3 | ecosystem: Host-associated > Fungi > Mycelium > Unclassified ...
ATGATGTATGATAGCTGTGACAGTCATATATGATATCACATTATAACTTTAACTCTCAGTCCAAAATAAGAAAAATAAATGAAAATAAAAAGAAGAAAGAAAGAAAAGCAAAGTTCACTGTCTTTAATACTTTTAATTTACTTGTATATAAAGACTAGTAGGTATACTATATATTTCTAGTCTGATAATCAACAAATATTGTTAAATATTAACTCTAGTATTTTTTGACAATACATTACTTCTTAGAATTTATTCCTTTTGGACTTTGCTTCACTTCTAAAGTTGCAACCACATAGCAAATAGATAGTATAGTATATAAGCTGACTAAAGCCAAGATTATTTAGAGAAGTTTGTAACACTGTTGTTTTTTATATGAGTTTTTATACTTAGTATAACTTTGAGCAAACCTCTTAGACTTTCACCCTCTAGTGTAAACTGTACCTGACATAGATCAACTTTTCTATTTCTATAAGGAAGACATGACTTCTCGATTTTGAGCAAACCCCAAACACTATGATAATGTACTGCAGTAAAGTTCTATTGCTCTTTCTTAGTATAGACTTCAGACTCTATATATGAGCTCTAGTGCCTTTTACTTCTCACTATCAGAATTGTGAAAGTTAGACTTGAATATTTTTGAATTTTATATTTTAAATTTTGATTTTCCTTTTATTTTTTTAGTTAGTTTTCCTTATTGGACTTAGTTAAAGAGCATAATGTAACAGTCATAGAATATGACAAAGATCACAGTCATAATATCATGTAACTGGGAGAAGGTTATAAAATGTTCTAGAACAGATAATATTATATAACATAACTACAACATATTAGTCTTATGGAGAACACATGTACTTTAGGATAGGTTAGGAGTAGTATATGCACAGACCATAGTCTGTGATATATAAGATAAACTAGTTTATACAAGAAACTCTATCAAGTTATCTTGTATTTCTTAGTATATGGGTATGCTTTGTTCTTAACTCTTGGACTTAAAGTTAAACAATCACTCTCCCTTCTTTACTATCACTCTTAGAGCCTTCCATAGCAATCTGGCAGCCTTCTTTCTTTGTTGGTAAATGTTCTAGAAGTTTTTCTCTTTGTATTAGATACAGTTCATATCTTGTTATTTAAGACTCAATAGTGAGCTTTTAGAAGTTAGATTGACAAACATATATTATTCAGATATGTAGAATATAGATGTTAGAATAACCTTTGACTTTAGCTTATGTACTATGCCTATACTAGTTGTATTAGTCACATATTTCAAAATAAATACTTATGTTTAGTAGATAAGTTTACTGAAAGGTAGAGAGATATATTAAGGACAATTTACACTTACTGGAATTATCCATAGATAGTATAGAAGATAGGTTGTGTTGGAAGATAAGGTTAGAAGACAGATTGAAGAGATGCTATATAGATAAGATGACTTTAGCTTTAATAGAAGATTGTTACATCTAGCTAAACTCATTATGTGGTCATATTTTTAGAAGAAGAGACTCAGTTATACTTAGTACAAGTGTGGCACAATCTAAGTTGATAATCAGACTAAGGAACAGTATATGGTAGACAATGTTCTTAAATATGGAAGTAATAACCTAGTAATACTCTATTGCTGTGTATACTCTGGGTTGTTGAACACTATGGGAGTTGTCATTCAGAACTCCATAAGATTGATGAGAAATGCAGGGTCTAGTCTTTGGGTTGATAGAAATGTTATTTCTAACACTAGAAGATAGTGATAGTTTTGGTTAATTTTCAGAATAAGGATCTATAGTATAACTACTAGCTTATATACTAAGTATGCTATCTAAGATAGTTATCTAGGAATAGAGACTGTAAGTGAGTTACCCTAGTTCTGAATGGTTCTCAGATGTTAGGTAGAGATCCATAGAGAGTTATTAGTAGGTCCAGTAAGGATGTTCAAAATGAAATGGAGAGTGTGATCTATACTGAAAGAGATCTGGAAGTATGAATGAGTAAGGGAGCAGATAATGATTATCTGTGGATTGGAATAGATATAACTGGATTAGAATATGATACCTTATTTCTAAATATACTAGCTTTATTATTTCTTAGTTATGTTAGTATTGATCTACCAAATTAATATAAAGTTTAGAGTATATAAAATAGTTGCCACTTCTAGGTATTCTATTTTCTTAGGTTCTTCTGAAAATAAGTTATATTTCTAGTAAACTATTGTAATATGAATTACTCCTTGGACATCTTCACTGGACTTTTTAACAACTCTATAAAACTCTCTTCTAATATTTAAGAACTATCTAAATCCAGGGTAATTGTTTATAAGTCTTTATTCCATAGTTTTTATCTTAGGCAGAGTATCAGACTTACAAAGTTTGGATTTAAGTTTCTTTTGACTTTTCTTTTTATTTTATTTTTATTTTTATTTTTTCTTCTTCTCTCTTATTTTCTATCCTGGGAACTGGAGTTAGGGTTTGGCATGACATCACAGTCACACAGTCACAAATCACATAGTAGCAATGAAAGGATGGAGAAGGTTCTGGAAGGATAACATTATATGGCATGTTTAACACATGTTGACCTTAAGATAAATACATAGTCATTTAGAGTAGACTAAAGTAGCAGTAGCACAAACTGTGGGGTTTTAGTATATAAGGTAGACAATCCTGTACAGAGTTCTCTATTGAGTTCTCTTGTGTTAAACCCTAATACAGGGTTTTTGCCTGATTGTCCAACTCTAAGGACTTTGAGTCATAACACAGAGTACTTAATATATATAAGTAAAATAGTTATTGTAAGAAGATTAGACTTTTCACAACTTCAGCCTCTTCCTATCCTAAATAAACTACAAATTCCATCAAACTCTATTCTCAAACTTTGTTATCTCTTAGAACTCCTATAATTATTATCTAATGCTCTCTATTACTATTAGATGGGCCTTTGTCTTTTTAGGTAATATTCTAGATACTTTTACCTAGGTTTCTAACCATTTAGACACTATCATTCCTGGATTATGTCATCATTATTTCAATATATTACAATAGATGCTAGAATATTTAGTATATTTACCACTTTTAGAAGACTATATTTTGTTCTCTTAGATTTCTTTTGAAGATAGATGTTGTGGCAACTACAAGCTAATGATGACTCAAAAGAAGAAGAACTTGACAAGGAGTTCTTGCTTTATTACTATACTATTTATACAAGTATATCATAGTCTATGCTAATAATAAATAACTCTACTCTAATGTTTATATTTTTTATAAGTCATACATGAGAATGATATGTTATAGCCATGCTTGACTGTTATCATTAGTTTTAATAACTGTTAGATATGGTTCACACTTGAGGGAGGCAAAAGTCTATAGGGTTAATGGAGTTTAATAAGTATGAGAACTTATCAAAGTCCATAAAGTTACTGACTTCCGGAATAATTTTGGCTTCAACTTATGTATTGTACCTTCTACTGGTTGTATGGTTGCAATTTCAGAGGAAGATCTAGAGAGGTTGAAATAGGAGTCATAACAACAAAAGTAAGTATATCACTATTAATATCAGAAATTGATGCTAACTTTTGTTAGTTATTATGCTAGTTGTTACAAAGTAACTACCAGTCTTAAATATATGGAGAAGTGTTTCAAATATCTGGAAACTCAAGTAGTGATATTACTATATAGTCTAGCAATTATTTATATTAAGTAAGATTAGTATTTATACTTGGCTCCAATTTGGACAAATATTTGATCAAATTAATTCATAGAGAAATACTAAGTGAGTGTAGAGTTTGAATAAGAGTAAAATCTGCTGTGAAGGACTGAGTACATGCATGTTAAAGTTGAAGATAGTGAACTTTGTTTTTCCTTTTATTTCTTCTTATTTTCATATTTTGGACTTAGGATTAGAGTTCAAGTGTGATGCCACATATAACTATCACAACTGCTACAAGTTGGTTACACATATTACAATCACAAGTCACATGATTATATATTACAAAAGAAGAACATAAAAAGTTCTTGAACAATAACATTATATAACATATTTACCACATATTGATTATATGAAAAATGCATAGCCTTTAGAATAGGTTAGTATTAGTCTTACACAGACTACTAGTGCTACAAACTCAAGACTTTAGAACAAGTCAAGAGAAAGAACCTTGTATTAGAGTTAATACAAGAGAACTCAATAAAGAACTCTGTACAAGATTGTCTACCTTATATACTTTAGACTGACGGTCTATACTACACTACTTTTAGCCTACCCTAAATGACCATGTGTATGACATACTGTATGATGTATTAGAACCTTCTTTGACATCTCATGTGATTGTAACTAATATATGATATTATGCTAAATACTAGCCCTAGATTCAAAAATTGAAAATAAATTGAAAAGAAAAGAAATTAGAAATGGGAACAAAAATAAAACTAAGTCCAACTTCTGTAATTCTGATAACTAGCTAATATATATAGATTAGATACTTTGTATTAGAAACTTTATCCAATTATTTTGTATTAATCTAATACAAGGTTCTTTTCTTACTTTTACTCTTGAGTTTCAATTATAACATTACAGAGTTAAAAGAGAGACAACTCTACCATGGAAGACAATGCAAATAAGTTTAGAGTTCTAATAATGCTAGTAAGTCCATTATAAAAGATGAAATATCTACAGTGTTTTAACTTGGATAATAGTATGAACTACTCTATAAGGAATAAAATGCTTATGAAGTTTGAATACTATCTTTATGGAACAAGACACAACCTAAAATAGAGATAAAGTACAAACTTTGTAAAAAAAGATACAGCTTAGATATAAGTTGAATTTTATCTATATTAGAGATAGATATAATTGGGAGTTTGAACTGTAATAATAAATAATAACATCTTGATTATGTAATTCTATAATATTATATTATATAACTTCTCATGTGACTTTTTAAGAAAAGAAAAAGAAAAAGAAATTAAGAAAAATAGGTAAAATTAAAAAATAAAAATAAAATATAAGGGTTCAGAGTATATTATGATAGTGGGTTTTACTTGATATATTTTCATTCAAACAAATAAAACCTAGGTTTCTTCTAAAGCTTGAAATCCAAACTCTATATCTCTGTCTTTGTCAGGAGTATAGTATAAAGTATATATATAACATCAGCCAGATATTAAAGCTAAGCTTGATATTATGTACTTTTAGTATAACTGGTTTAGTGGCTGGTTTATTTCTAATATTCTTAGTCATCCTAACAGTTATGCTGTAATTTCTTATTTTGTAAACTAACTAAAACTAGTATTAATTTCTAGTATTAATAACAAGCTTAGACTACTCTGTAGGCAATAGCAAGTAGACTTTAAAGGGCTTGGGCTTTGTATTAGATACTAGTTCAATAATGTGATCCCACTAATAGTAATCTAAGAGTGTGTCAAAGTCTTTAGAAAATACTGACTCAAAGTTCTAAACATGTAGCAAAAGTTATAAGATAGTTCTTGTAGCTATCTAAGCTTGTTTAAAGGCTAAGGAGAGATGCTGAGAATTTATATTAGTAGTATAGAGGTCTAATATCTGAGGATTGGAAAATATTCTTGTTATGTAGAAATGATTATCAGCTTTGATAAAGAAGTCTGTGGAGTTGAAATTTGATGAACTTTTACTTCTAGAGTTTTTTATTACTGTGGAGAATAAACTAGAACAACATATATCAAGGGCTCATACTTTTGACTGATCAGTCTTTTGAATATCTTAGTAACTAGAATAGTTGATAAGTATTAGGGTAACTAAGCAAAGACTGTAGAAATATTACAGAGATTATGACTTTAGAAAGTTCTAAGTGTATTATCCTAATAAATAAGTATAATCAGTATGCATTTTTAAAAAGTCCTAAGAGAACAAAATGGAAACTTCTGAAGATAGCAACTATTCTAAATACTAATAGAGTCCATTCCAATCCAGCAGCAAAACAGTGTTAATATAAAGAGAGAATAATAATAGCCAGATAGTCAGGAACTCTGATAGAAGTAACTAAAATACTATGAGAAGAGGAAAGAAGGAAAGATTGAAAAGTAATTAGAGAGGAAGACTATAGAGACTGGTAGAATTAAAGAGTGACTAGGTGAGAGCAAAATTACTACAAGGTCTAGCAGTCATAAAGAATTCTCTTACATTTACTCCTTTTCCTAAATTGTTATGCCTTGAAGCAATAGTAACTGGACAGAACTTGATGGCTGAGAATTCTGTAGTACAAATGAACCATTGGGCCCTAGAGTTGAGTCTGTGAAATTTTGCTACTTTGTCTGGTACAAATATTTTTAAAGCATTTTTCCATGAGTTTTTCTCTAAATCAAAGCTCTTCCACTTGATTAGGTACTAATACTAGCACTGATGTCAGCAGCTGTCTAAAATATTCTTGACTTCCCATTCTTCTTGTCTATCAATGAGAATGGAGTTGGAAGAAGGGTTTATTGTTATGCCATAAAATGCTTTTTTGCAAGAAAACATACTCTTATTGAGTTTTTGAGTATTTAAAACCTATTTAGAGGTATTAGCAAGAAGACTTGATGCTCTTAGATAATGTCTGTCTTTCTCAAGCAGATATTAACTCAAGAGATGGTGTGGTAGCCATTAAACAAATTAGATCTCAGGAAACAAGATCTTTAGAGACAGAAAATGCTATAGACAAAACTTGCAAAATACTAGCTATAAAGAAAGGGCATTTGCAAGTGTAGTTGGGATCATTACAAATATTTTTATAGTAGAATAAGGTAGAAACACAAGTGATTGGAAGCTAGAAAAGCTAAAAATGGGCTCCCAAGTAGAAATGGCTAGTGGAAACAGCTAAAAAGAAAGGAAATCAGTACTCATGAGTAGAAAAATGTTATGATGCATGTAAGGACTAACATTTTTCTTTTTCTTTTATCTATTTTTCTTGATTTTATATATATTTTCTTTTGAATTTCTTTTTCTTTTGACAATGAAGAGGCACATGACTATGGTCACATGACTTATTACATGATGTAAGGTCATAGGCCTAGAGCAGGCTGGAGTGGACTAGATAGATGACATCAAGGAACATGTTAATTACATGGCTATCTCATAGTATATATATGGTATACTCATGGACAACACATGAACATTAGGGTAGGAGTAATTACTTGTAGCACAGACCATGTGTACTTTATATAAATAGGATAGCAGTTCAGCAGAGACTCCTTGTTGAGTTCTCTTGTGATCTCCACTTAATATCCTACTAAGAGATTTATTGTTTGTATTACTATTGGTTGTTGTGACTAGTGGTTGCCATAATAGAAAAGACCATTAGGCCAGTGTTGGATAGAGAATAGAAAGGAGACTATGTACTTCTAAGACCTTAGAAGAGTTTTTCTATTTTTTCAGATTTCATTCTCTATTTCCATTTCTTATATCTTTAGAATAATATATAAGCTACAAGTGGAGTGAAGTTTCTCTCCTCCACTTATAAATAGTTTAATTACTATATTTCAAGTAAGCATCATTAGTACCAAACTATCACTTTCAGACAAGGTTTGGAGAGTTCTAATAGCTTGAGAAAGACTAGCAAAATAAGTATCAGTTAGTATTATCAATCATAAGATTTGACTTGAAAGGTGTCTTTGGAGTACATTATCTAAGATGGATAGTATTATTGTAGACTCTTAAGAAGTTTTGTAATCTATTCACTATATTTTCTAAAGAAGCTTATTACATAGTATAAAGTTCACTATATTAGAAATGTATTCATAAGCAGATGTTATTTATACATTCCTTTTAATATTCTTTCTAATAATACTCTTTTACATTCATGAGAAGATTTTATATGTTCTTTGTCATATCCCATTCCAGCCAGATCTGCTCTAATCTATAGATAATATTTCTTTCCTTATTCACACTTCCCAACCTCTTTATTCTACCTTATATATTTTCTCTTGATTTCTAACACTGATATAATTTCTTTTGAATTCTTTAGTACACAGTTAAGGGCTAGTATTGTATAATTCTTGTTATACCCTAGTATAATTTCTTTTCTGCTAGACCTCTGTCATCAGTCTTCATGATAAGTTGAGTATCAGGGACCCAGTGTATAAAAATGGATGTGGAGACGAATGTTTTCTTTAAGAAGTTGCATCACAATAGGAGAAGTCAAACTTTCAGAGAATGTTCTTTCAAGTAAGATAGATCAATAGAATAACAATATCTAAGTAGTTGAAAATAAACCAGTAGTAAAAGTTTGTGAAATCTAAGAAAGACTAAATGTCCTTCACTTTCTTGAACTCTAGCTAGTCTTAAATAATCTTTACTTTGTTGTCAGAAATAATAAGACCAGAAGGAGAAAGGATATATTTCAGATACTTTACCAACTTGGAGTAAAACTCCTATTTCTCTGCTTTAGCATAAACACTAGCCTTGTAGAAACATTTGAGTATTTATTTTTGATATGGTAGCAATGTGCAGACATATTATTTGAGTAGATAGGTATATCATCTAGATAAATTATAATACAAACATCTAAAAGATCAAAGAAGAGGTTGTTTATAAATTGCTGAAAGACTATGAGAGCATTAGTAAGACCAAATAGTATTACAGACTACTCAAATAATCTATAACATGTTTTGAAAGTAGTCTTCCATTTATCACCATTGGTGATATAAACCAAATAATAAGTATGGTGAAAATCTCTCTTAGTATACATTCAGACTTTACAAGGTAAGTCAAGTAGATTAGAGATGAGAGGTGTCTTTTTTTTTAGTTCAACAATTTATTACATGGAGCATGGTGGCAGACCATGGTAGCTACACCATAACTATGTATAAGATAAGCAAACTACATGAAAAGAGAGAAAGAAAATGAAAAAAAGAAAAACAAAACTACAAAAATAGAAGAAAAGAGAAACTAGAATAAAAGCTAACTACAAGATCAACTCTAAGCTAGCTAAATAAAGTCATTATGGAAAGCAAATGCACCTGGATTGAATGCAAGAAACAAGATAAAGTGACTTATTGAGTCTCTCCTTGGATTCCAATAATTGTTAAACCTCCTACACTCATGTGGAATATGACATCTGGATTCGATGGGATAAGATCTGCATGGACAGCTAAAGTCTTCCCTTGGAAAGAATCTGATTTTATATTCACCAATTGGGGTATGGTTGGTTATTGCCCTAGATGCTCTTGTGCATAGAGAGTTGGAATGGCTAAAAAATTTAAGCCATGAACCTCCTTTGGTGTATAAAGATTCAATAGGATTGTCATTACCATTAACTAGATCAAGGAAATGCTTTCCTTTGGAGTCTAAAGCTTGAAACATCATTTTCCAATTTTTGATTATATCATCACATTTGGATTTCTTGCTAAAGTCCCACAACTGTTTGTATAGAAAAAGCAGAATGGGGCTAAATAATTTAGTGTCCTTGTCAACAGCATTGTGGAGGTACCACTTGCTATGACTTCCCAAAACTTAATAGTATTCTCTTGACTCCAAGTGAAGAAATTGCAAAGTTCCTTGAGGATAAAATTTGAATGAGATTGGTAAGGATGAAGAGAAGGGTCGAAGATTTTCTTTGCTAAATAGAGAGAATCCATGATGAAATTTATTTTTGAAATGTTGTTAGTGTTGATAGCCTGATTTATACCATATCTTATAACAAAGAGCTTAGCTTTAGTACTTATCACATTCATAGTGTGATAGAGTGTTTTGATGATCAGGTAGTCATGAATATGGATATGAGCAATAGATGTTGTAACATTGTTTTTGACACTAGCATCGGTGATTACTAAAGCTAGGGTTGGAGTTACTGATGATTCAATAGCCAAATTGTCAAGTTTTTGGGTCCATTCTTTAAGATTACTTTTGCACTTGCTAAAAGGGTAAAAAGAAAAGCAATCAGAGAAAGTGTCAATAACCCTATTACCAGGCAATAACTCAGTGTGAAGAGGATTGAAGGAAGGATAGACCTTATTAAATCAATTGTCCATATTTACAACTGATCTCTTGATTAGTTGGCATTAATGTCTTGTAAGATTGCTAAGAGAAAGCAAATGTTGATAGTATGATGAGTTATCCCTAGGTTCCATGAGAAAACAAATGATATGATTTGACAGTAGAGAATGAGCTCGAAGTTGAGATCTTCTGCTAAGTTTTTGAGGTAAAGATTGATTTATATTAGACCTGCAATAGCTTTGACTCCAAACAATGGTGAAGTCTTGAATGCTCTTAAGATCCAGATTGCTACTCTTCTTTGTATTTTCCCTAATTGTTTCAAAGGATAAACAAGAGGAGCTTTGTTATAATACCATAACTGAAATTCATATAAAGCAATCAGGAGGATACAACTTCTATATAAAAGACATTTTTAATGTGGGTTTAGTTCCCAGACTGAGTTTCCAAGCATTTTCATATACTTGACTATAAAAATAGACTTGTTTGTGTAGAAATCAATATAGTGGTAAAATGAAAGTTTTCTGTCAGATATAAAACCTAAATATTTCCAGGTTTCTTTAGGGTGAAGAATAGGACCTCCGATAGGTGAGAGATCAAGAGAGGAGGGATTGAAAGAACCAATTGATCTAGAAAAATGAAAGTTTTCAGTTTTAGAATGTTCCACAATAAGCTCAAAATCCAAAAGAAGGTTAGAAGTAACATTGTAGCTATAAAATAAATGAGAATTGGAAATATGAAATGATTTGCTTTGAATACTAGAAGCCCATTATCAACAAATGATAAAAAGAAAATTGGAATTTTTAGATTTAATTAGTTTTCTAAAATATGAAGAAAAAATGACAAGTATAGAGCAGAAAGAATGGGAGACAGGGCTGAGCCTTGCCCTACTTTTACATTGATATCAAAGGAAGGTGAACTGAGATTATTCTAGAAATAATGAGTTTTTCTTTCACAAAGATAATTGGAAAAAAATTGGACAATATGAAAGTCAAACCCCACTTTTTCTAAAATGATAGAAAGTAGACAATGGTTGAGTGAGGGGAAAAATTGGGAAATATCAAATGCAGGAGCACTTGTTGAGAGGTTTCTGATCTATCCCATACAAATGAAATAGGTAAGAGCTACTCTAGCATCTGAAGTGGATTTGAATTTGAGGCCACCAAGTTGGCTTTGATGGATGAAACTGTTCAATACCATATGGAATTGAAGTCTTTTGCCAATGATTTTTTCAATAAGTTTACCCAAAGTGTTGAGAAGAACTATAGATCTAAACACTTTTGGAGAGTTGTATAACATCTTGTTAGGCTTTAATATCACTATTGTAGTTGAAATTTTGAAGTGAGAAGGCTAGAAGCCAAGATCGAAACATGAATTTGCAATTTTGATTATGTTGTACAAACACATCTTATCTTTGAGGATATATTTGAGATAACTCTAAGAAAGTTTATTAGGTCCAGAAGTAGAAGAGTTATTACACTGAGCAATAGCAATAATGAATTTCTCCTCAGAAAAACTATTCCACTGAGATGTGGAAAGAGATGATATTTCATTGAGGACCCTTTTGTTAATGGTACAATTTTGAGCTGTATTGAATAAACTATGCAGCATATGCTATAGGTCATGAACTTCAAGGCACAGTTGGTTGTTGTACTTGATGGTTTTGATGGCAGGAAGTTTTTGCTTGTTGACCCAATTTATAAGTTCTCAGAGACCTTGCTTTTTATTTGCAATTTTCTGTATTTTAAGGTCAAAGAATGTTCTTTTTGTAAACTTGACTGTTCTTCTGAAGGCTTTCCAGTCATTAAGACTTTTTGTTGTTCTATAGGTTTCAAGGCCATGACTGTATTTGTTATTCCACCAACTCTTGGAGTGTTTTGTTATTTTAACCATCTTCAAGTGTTTATCCCAAGCTCTTTTGATTTTCTGGGCGAGATCATTGACAAGATTGTCTAGACTTAATGAATCCAAAATGTTAGACATGTTCAGATTTTTATAAACCCAGGAAACATTCTTAATG
>Ga0157359_1000824_pt1 | contig 11938 bp, 9 predicted proteins | sample AttcapACBM3_FD_111482 | JGI IMG/M metagenome (GOLD analysis project Ga0157359, IMG submission 111482) | Fungus gardens microbial communities from leaf cutter ant in Botucatu, State of São Paulo, Brazil - Atta capiguara ACBM3 | ecosystem: Host-associated > Fungi > Mycelium > Unclassified ...
ACCCTGCTGCTGATTGCTATTCTGATAGTGACGCGCGTCCACCAGCTGGGCCTCAAGGCGCTGCTCAACAACACCGCGCTGCTGTGGCGGGAAAACCTCGGCTGGCTCGGAGAGCTGCGCATCAGCCGGGCGCTGATCGTCGAACTGCAGCAGGTGCTGGGCACCTCCGCCGCCGCCGGCTACAAAACGCTGTATGTCCCGGCGCTGATCCCGTTCCTGTTGGTGGTGCTGCTGTGCATTCCGTTGTTCCGGCTGAATGGCGGCCAGGTGCGGCAAATGTTCAGCGAAACCGGCGGGCGCATCGCGCGGCCCTTTATTGCGCTGTTCGGCGCGCTGGTGATGGTCGACCTGATGATGCAGGGCGGCGACAACGCGCCGGTGATCCTGATCGGTAAAGCGCTGGCGGCGCTGACCGGCGGCAGCTGGCTGCTGTTCTCGTCGTTCCTCGGCGCGCTGGGCTCGTTCTTCTCCGGCTCCAATACCGTTTCGAACCTGACGTTCGGCGGCATTCAGCAGTCGATCGCCCAGAGCAGCGGTCTTGACGTCAACCTGACGCTGGCCTTGCAGTCCGTCGGCGGCGCCATGGGCAACATGGTGTGCCTGAACAACATTATCGCGGTCTGTTCGATCCTCGGGATCGGCAACGCCGAAGGCAAAATTATCAGAAAGACCGTACTGCCGATGCTGGCGTACGGCGGGATTGCGGCCGGTATGGCGGCGATCCTCACGCTCTGACCGACAACTCGTTATCGCAAGCAAGACAAGAAGGTAAACACTATGATCATCTCCGCGTCAACCGACTACCGGGCCGCCGCCCAGGCCAAACTGCCGCCGTTTCTGTTTCACTATATCGACGGCGGGGCCTACGCGGAGCATACGCTGAAGCGCAATACCGCAGATCTGGCCGATATTGCCTTGCGCCAGCGCGTGCTGCGCAATATGTCCGAACTCAGCCTGGAGACCACGCTGTTCGGCGAGCAGCTGGCGATGCCGGTGGCGCTGGGGCCGGTGGGGCTGACCGGCATGTACGCCCGCCGCGGCGAAGTGCAGGCCGCGCGCGCCGCGGCCAAAAAAGGCATTCCGTTCACGCTATCCACCGTGTCGGTCTGTCCGATCGAAGAGGTGGCGCCGGCGATCGATCGGCCGATGTGGTTCCAGCTTTACGTGCTGAAAGATCGCGGCTTTATGCGCAATGCGCTGGAGCGCGCCAAGGCCGCCGGCGTGAAAACGCTGGTGTTCACCGTCGACATGCCGGTGCCCGGCGCCCGTTACCGCGACGCCCACTCGGGGATGAGTGGCCCCAACGCCGCCCTGCGCCGCGTGCTGCAGGCGTTTACCCATCCGCAGTGGGCCTGGGATGTCGGCCTGTTCGGCAAGCCGCACGATCTGGGCAACGTCTCGGCCTACCGCGGCAAACCCACCAGCCTGGAAGACTACATCGGCTGGCTGGGAGCCAACTTCGATCCGTCGATTTCCTGGAAAGATCTGGAGTGGATCCGCGAATTCTGGGACGGCCCGATGATCATCAAAGGCATTCTGGATCCGGAGGACGCCAAAGACGCGGTGCGCTTCGGCGCCGACGGCATCATCGTCTCCAACCACGGCGGCCGCCAGCTGGACGGCGTGCTGTCGACCGCGCGCGCCATGCCGGCGATCGCCGACGCGGTGAAAGGCGACATCACCCTGTTGGCCGACTCCGGCATCCGCAGCGGCCTGGACGTGGTGCGCATGATCGCGCTGGGCGCCGACAGCGTGCTGCTGGGGCGCGCCTTCGTCTATGCGCTGGCGGCGGCCGGCGAAGCCGGGGTGGCCAACTTGCTGGATCTGATCGACAAAGAGATGCGCGTCGCCATGACGCTCACCGGCGCGAAAACCATTGCGGAGATCAACGCCGGATCGCTGGTCAGAAACGCCTGACTCACAGCGGCTGCACGCCCTCCGGGTAGGCGTTGTAGCTCATCTTGCTGATGAACGCCCCGGCCGGTGACACCAGAACCCGGCCGGCGGCGTCCAACCCGAGGAAGGTGCCGGTGCAGCGCCCGGAGATAAAGTCGAAGAAGAACACCGAGCACACCGGGATAATCTTTTCCCGGAAGGTGAACAGGAACATCTCGTCCTCAAACTTGTAGTAAGTGGCGTAATCCATGTCGCCGTGCCCGAACTGCTCGCCGCGCAGGTTTTGCCAGGCATAACGTTCGGTGTTGACGTAGAAGTGCTCGTAGTAATGGTTGGGGCTGTAAACGTTCAGCGTGCGATAACCGATCAGCTCGCGGGTCAAATGCGGCGCGATGCCGCCCGGCGTGACGCCGGCAATCAGCCCAACGTGGAAGCTTTGCTTGAGGCGGGATCCCTTTTCCACCGTTTGTTCGGGCAACAGCGTGCTGCGCACCAGCAGCGCCCGGCCGCTGTCGCGGTTGAGCACCAGCGTCAGGCATTCGTTGCCCGGCGTCTGCAGCGGAATATTGAAGAAATAGCGCGCGGCGGAGGTTTGCACCTCTTCGTAAGCGTCCTCGCCGCTCTCCCCGCCCCAGGCCCACAGCACCCGCTGCCGATCGGCGCTGAAACGCAGCGTGATTTCCCCGCCGTCTTCAAAGGCGATCTGCAACGTTTTGCCGCGCCAGTCCTGAGTGCCCGGCAGCCGGTTGGTGTCGATGCCGCGCGCAAAATCGTCGTAATTCTTCCAGTCCGGTTCGGCATTTTGATTCAGTACGGATGGTTCTGCTGACATCTTCGCTCTCCTTGATTGAATGGGATGAAAACCGCCTCAGACGTCGGCGATGCCCGCCGGTTTCACCGCTCGGCGGTTAACCACGGCAGGGGCGGTTTCATCGAGAAAACAACTCAGTACGCCGGCGCACACGGCGCCGGCGGCCGCCAGCCACATCACGCTGACCAGCCCGTAGCGATCGGCGATCAGCCCGGCGATAAACGGCGCCAGGCAGCCGCCAATCACCTCGCCAATTCCCATCACCAGCCCCAACGCGGTAGCGATGCGCGCCGGCGACACCGTTTCAGACGGGATGGTGGCCATAAACAGCGTGAAACAGCCAAGGCCGGTATAAGACAGGAACACCAGCACGCCCAGCAGCCACGGGTTGGCGACGTAGCTCAGAAACAGCGGGCAGCACACCGCCAGCAGCGAAAAGAAGATCAGCGTCGGCTTGCGGCCGAAGCGATCGGAAATCGCCGGCACCGCCACGCCCCAGAACACCCAGGCGGCGCCGATGGCGCTCATGATGCCGCCCATCGTGCCTTCGCCGAAGCCGCGGTCGGTCACCAAAAAGTTGGGGGTGAAGGTAATGATGATCATGAACCAGGTGACGAACACACAGGAAATCAGAATGCACAGCGCCACGTTCTTGATTTTGAACAACTCGCCGTAAGCACCTTTGTTCGCCGTCTTGTCGGCCGCCGGCACTGCGCTGAAAGCGGGATCCTTCTTGCCGTTCACATAGCGATAGATCAGCCACGCCAGAATGATGCCCGGCACGGCGGTCAGGTGAAACGCCATGCTCCAGCCCCACTTCTGCGCCAGATAGATGATCAACGGCGGCGCGATAATACCGCCCAACAATCCCGGCGCCGCCCCTTGGATCAACCCCATGTTGAAACCGCGGCGCTGCGGCTGCGATTTTTCCACCATCAACGACTGTGCGATCGGCAATACCGGCCCTTCGGCGATCCCCATCAACGCCCGGAAGATCAATAGCATGGCAAAGCCACTGACCAACCCCGACAGCGCGGAGAACAGCGAAAACACCAAGATGGAAAGGATCAGCATCGGTTTACGGATATTAAAACGATCGGCTATCGCCCCCAGCCCGGCGCCAGACAGCGCCCAGGTTAACGCCAGCACCGCCGACAGGGTGCCGAGATGCACGTTGCTGAGCTTGAGGTCGGCGGCAATCATCGGAAACAGAAACGAGATGGTCAGACGGTCGACAAACACGCAGCCGAAAACGAAAAATAAAATAATCAGCAACCGGTTCTCTTCACTTAATGCGCTGCGAGGCTCTGGCGATGTATTCATAGCGTCATTTGTCCATAAGTTAACTTATGAATGGCGAGCGGCCATGGCATAAGTGTGTTAAGCGCTCGGCCAAGAGAGAAATTGGCCCTCCGTCACGACAACAACTCATTAACATGTTAATGACATAAAATTATCGCAAGCCGGCGGTCTGTCAACCGGCGCTCTCCGAGAGACAAATGAAATTCTGAACGGGTACTATTTCAATATCGCATTATCACCTTCAGGTTATTTATCCTTCTGTTCTTGATACATATAAAATAATGTCCGGTACTTTCTTGCGATTAAAAAAAGCCTGTTTGCGCGTTATTTGCGAATAATCCCATCGATGACGCTTCAGGTTTATTAATTTTTCATCGGCATTGAATGATCCCCGCACGCGCTTCAGAGCCATTTTTATCTATTGAATCATCTCGTTTTATTTTAAGGCCGCAGAAAAAACTAACTCTTACGAGGGAAAGTCCAACGGCGGGGTTATATAACCCCGTCTGGACAATAGCAAAAGCGCAGAGCGTGACGTAAATCACGGCAATCATGTCGTATCCTGCAAGGTAATTATGCTCGCAACAGCAATTATCTATTGCGATTAGGGCTGTTTATCTCAATTAATCGCCATGCAACACTTCGTGCCATCGTTCGACACCGCGCCGCAAGGCCTGAGACGGAGTGACACATGAGCATCGAAAGACTAACCCGGGAGCCGCTTTCCATCGGCATTGAGCTGCCGTTGGACAATGATTGGTCCACCAGCGGGCAGCTGAAACGCCAGCAGGACGGGCGGCCGTTCGGCGTGCCGGACATGAGTGAACACGCTGCGCGCATCAAGCTGGCCGATGAGCTCGGCTTTCGCGCCGCCTGGGTTCGCGACGTGCCGCTGTACGATCCGGACTTCGGCGACGCCGCGCAGGTGTTTGAGACCTTTACCTACCTCGGCTACCTGTCCAGCCTGACGCGCAATATTCTGCTGGGCACCGCGGCCGTGGTGCTGCCGCTGCGCCAGCCTTGGCTGGTGCGCAAAGCGGCTTCCACGCTGCAAACGCTGAGCGGCGATCGTCTGCTGCTCGGCGTCGCCAGCGGCGATCGCCCCGTGGAGTACCCGCTGTTCGGCGCCGATTACGCCGCGCGCGGTGAAAACTTCCGCACCAGCGTCGGCATTCTCAAAGGTGAAGCCGACAGCGCGCTACAGCCCGGATTGCGCCTGCTGCCGGCCACACCGCCGCCGCCGCTGCTGGTCGCCGGGCTGGCGCAACAAACGCCCGAGTGGGTGGGCAAAAATATGGATGGCTGGCTGTCGTATCCCGGCACGCCTGCGGACCACGTTTCGCGAGTCAAACTCTGGCGTAACGTAGCCGGTGACAAGCCCTACGTCAGCTTTATTCATCTCGACCTCACCGATAACGCCGACGCGCCGATTCAGCGCCATCGCTTCGGCATCAAGAGCGGCCGCAATGGATTGATTCAGGAACTGAGCGCCATGCATGACGCCGGGGTCAACCACATCGGCCTGCATTTCCGCCGCAACCAGCGGCCGCTGGAAGAGACGATGCAGGAGATCGGTCAACTGGTGTTGCCGGAATTCCATCGCGCCTGACGCCCGCTTTAGCCCGCTATTCCGACCTGAGCGGGTCTTTGCCCCGTTACCGGGGCTTTTTTATTTCCGCCGCTGCTAGTTCATAACAACTCAGTCTAATCCCTGCGGCCAAACGGCGGCATGATGACGGGGCAACGAGCCACCATGAGGAATGAGCAATGACGGCAAAACTGACAGAAGCGGGCTTTTGGCGCAAAACCGCTGACTCTTCATCGCTGCGCGAGCCGCGCGTGCTGATCCGGGTCTACGTCGACGAAGGCGAGATTGACCGCGCCATCGCGTTTTACGAGCGGCTGCACGGCGTGGAAGCGGATATGCGTTTCGACTTTCCCGAACATCGGCTGGTGCTGGCGGCGGTGGGGCCGTTTCTGATCCTGGAAGGCTCGGAAGAAAGCCTGCGTCCTTTCCGCAGCACCGTCGGCACGTTGCTGGTCGATGACATTTATCCTTACCACCAGCGGCTGCTGGCCGCCGGGGCCGATATCTTCTTTGGCCCGGTGGACGTGCCCACCGGCGCCTGTTTCAATGCGCGCCTGCCGGACGGCACGATTATCGAATACGTGCATCACCGGCCGCGCGCGGACGAATAAGCCGCCTCAAGGGAGCGCCGGCGTCATGGCGTAACCGCGCAGATCCTTGCGCAGGCTGACCATGTACAACACGATCACCGCCGAGAACGGCAGGCCGCACAGCACCACCGCGGTCTGCATCGCGCTGAAACTGCCGGCGTACAGCAACCCGGCGCAGATCAAGGTGGTGACCGCCGCCCAAAATACCCGCAGCCAGGCCGGCGCGTCATCGTGGGCGGAACCGCCCTGGCAGGAGAGGTTCGCTATCATCAGCGTGCCGGAATCAACCGGCGTCAGGAACAGCACGAAACTGATCACCACCACAAAACCGGCGGTCAGCTGGGTATAGGGCAGGTATTCGAACAGCTTGAACACCGCCATCGGCGGATCGCTTTGCGCCACCTGCCCGAGGATCGCCTGCCCGCCTTCCAACACCAGGCTGATGGCGGTATTGCCGAAGATCGACAGCCACGCCAGCGTGAAGCCCAGCGGGATCAGCAACACGCCGAAGATCAATTCACGAATGGTGCGCCCTTTGGAAATGCGCGCGATGAACAGCCCGACAAACGGCGCCCACGCCACCCACCAGGCCCAATAGAACAACGTCCAGGCGCCCTGCCACTGGCGCGCCTTGCCGTACAAATACATATCGAAGCTGCGGCTGACCAGCGAAGTGAGATAATCGCCGAGGTTCTGCAACATGCCGTTGAGCAGATTCAGCGTCGGGCCGGCCAAAAACACGAACAGCAGCAACAGGCACAGGAAGCCGACGTTGATGTTCGACAGCATCGCAATGCCCTTCTCGACGCCGGTGACTGCCGCCAGCGTGGCCACCACCATCATCACCACGATCAGCGCCAGCAGCACGCCGGTGCTTTGCGGAATATCGAACAGATAAAACAGCCCCGAGTTAACCAGCAGCGCGCCGATCCCCAGGTTGGTTACCATCGAAATCACCGTCACCAGAATGCCGAAACTGTCCACCAGATGGCCGACGCCGCCGTGGGTGCGCTCGCCGAAGATCGGGTATAACGCAGAGCGCAGCGCCAACGGCAGGCCGCGGCAATAGGCGAAATAGGCCAGCGCGGTGGCGATCAGTGCATACAGCGCCCAGCCGTGCAGCCCCCAGTGCAAAAAGGTCAGCGCCATCGCCTGCCGCGCCGCCTGCACGGTGCCGCCGCTGCCTTCCGGTGGCGACAAAAAATGATCCAACGGTTCATAGGCGCCGTAGTACACCAGCGCAATGCCGATGCCCGACGAGAACAGCATCGCCACCCACGAGGGATAGCTGAACTGCGGCGGTTCGTCATCCTGGCTGAGGCGAATATGGCCGAAGCGCGACAGCGCCAGCCAGAAGACGAACACCATGCAGGCGACCATCAACAGCATGTAGTACCAGCCGAACACGTCGGCGACCCAACTTTGCGCGACGTTCAACCACTGTTTGCTGGCTGCGGGAAACAGCACGACCAGCGATCCCAGCAGCAGGATCACCGCCGCCGAGCCGAAAAATACCGGGACATTCAATCTGACAGGTTCTTCGTCAAGCGATGGAGGAGTTTTTGTTGTCATTGGCAGGCTTCCATGATGCGAAAGACAGACGATTTAAATGCAACTTTTAATTAACATTTTATCGTCATTTATTTGACATTTTCGCAGCATATAGAGTATTGATTGACCGTTCAATCAATCAAATCCAAAGTGTGATTGGCCTATCAGTTGAGGAAAATATGTACCGAAGAGACATTCCGGAGCAGCGTAAGGAGCAGTTGATTAACGCCGCCTTCGAGACCATAAACGTCGTCGGGCTGGCCGGCGTCACCCTGTCTCAGGTCGCGAAAGAAGCCGGGCTGTCGACCGGCATCGTCAGCCACTATTTTGGCGATAAAGAGGGGTTGCTGAGCGCCACCATGCGCAAGATCCTGCGCGATCTGCGCGACGCGGTGGCCGAGTGCCGCGCGCAAGCGGCGAGCGACAGCCAGTCACAGCTGTTCGCCATTATCCAGGGCAACTTCCACCCCAGCCAAACCAACGCCGTGTCCATGCGCGCCTGGCTCGACTTCTGGGCCGCCAGCATGCATCAGCCGGTGCTGCGCCGCCTGCAGCGCGCCAACGATCGGCGGCTCTATTCCAATATTTGCGGCCAGTTCCGCCGCGAGCTGCCGCTGCAGCAGGCGCGCGATGCGGCGCGCGGGCTGGCGGCGATGATCGATGGGCTTTGGCTGCGCGGCAGCCTGGCCGGCGGCGAGACAGACCTAAAGCAGGACTGCCGCATCGCCTGCGACTACGTGGCGCAGCGGCTCAACGCCGCTCAGCCGCTGAGGTGAACGTGAACGGCTCCGTCAGTGCGGTTCCTGCTCTTCGCTGTACTGGGTTTGCCACATGGCGGCGTAGCGGCCGTTCGCGGCCAGCAACGCCTCGTGCCCCCCGCGCTCGACGATCTCCCCCGCCTCCAGCACGATAATTTCATCGGCGTCCACCACGGTGGAGAGCCGATGAGCGATCACCAGCGTGGTGTGGTTGCGGCTCACCTCGCGCAGGTGCCCCTGGATTTCGCGCTCGGTCTGGGTATCCAGCGCGCTGGTCGCCTCGTCAAACACCAGGATGGCCGGATTTTTCAGAATGGTGCGCGCAATCGCCACCCGCTGCTTTTCCCCGCCCGACAGCTTCAGCCCGCGCTCACCCACCCGGGTGTCGTAACCGTCGGGCAGACCGACGATAAAATCATGAATATGCGCCAGCCGCGCCGCCCGCTCGATATCTTCATCGCTGGAGCCGGTTTTGCCGTAACCGATGTTATAACGCAACGTATCGTTGAACAGCACCGTATCCTGCGGCACGATGCCGATCGCCTGCCGCAGGCTGGCCTGGGTCAGTTGGCGAATGTCCTGGCCGTCGAGGGTAATGGCGCCCCCCTGCACGTCGTAAAAGCGGAACAGCAGGCGCGACAGCGTGGACTTGCCCGCGCCGGAGGCGCCGACCACCGCCACCGTGTGGCCCGCCGGAATGGTAAAACTCACCTGCTTGAGGATCGGCCGACGCGTGTCGTAACCGAAGCTGACCGCGTCGAACCTCACTTCGCCGCGATCGAGGCGCAGCGGCTGCGCATCCGGGTTATCGACGATCTCACGCGGTTCCTGCAGCAGATCGAACATGTTCTCCATGTCGATCAGCGCCTGGCGCACCTCGGAATAAATAAAGCCGAAGAAGTTCAGCGGCTGATACAGCTGCAGCAGATAGGCGTTGACCAGCACGAAGTCGCCGACCGTCATCGTCCCCTGCGTAATGCCCCGCGCCGCCATGGTCATCATCACGATCAGTCCGATCGAGATAATGGCGGTTTGCCCCAGGTTGATCGCCGTAAAACTGAATTGGTTCTTGATGGCGGCGTATTCGTACAGCCGGCGCGACAGGTCGAAACGCTCGGCCTCGAACTCTTCATTGCCGAAGTACTTCACGGTCTCATAGTTCAGCAGGCTGTCGATGGATTTGCTGTTGGCGTCGGCGTTGGCCTTGTTGAGCTCGCGGCGAAAGCGGGTGCGCCAGCTGACCGCCAGCACGGTGAACAGGATGTAGCAACCGACCGTCGTCAGGATCGCCAGCGCGAACCAGCCGTTCAGCATATGCCACATGATCGCCGTGACCAGCGAGAGCTCGAACAGGATCGGCACGATGGAGAACAGCAGCCGCGACAGCACCGTGGACACCGCCTGAGTGCCGCGCTCGATGGACAACGACAATCCGCCAGTCTGGCGCTCCAGATGGAAACGCAGGCTCAGCGCATGCAGCTGGCGGAACACCCGCACGCCCAACAGGCGCGTGGCGTTCTGGCTGACGTGGATAAACATCACGTTGCGCAGTTCCTCAAACAGCGCGCCGCCCACCCGCGCCACGCCGTAGGCGACGATCAGCCCCAGCGGCACCGCCAGCATTTTCGCCGTCTCGCCGCTCAGCGCATCGACCATCGCTTTATAAGCCAGCGGCACCAGCGTGGTGCTGACCTTGGCCGCCACCATGAACACGAAGGCCACCACCAGATACCAACGCAGCCGCGGGTTATCTTTCGGCCACAGATAGGGCAGCAGGAATTTCAGCAAACGGGAACGATCCATCATGTAATATTCATCTTCTCGGTCGGGATCGCGGCGCACAGCCGCGCGGGGTTATGAGTTTGGCCTGGCCGGCGGCGAACGCCGCACCATTCCGTTTTCCTGCAGCGATAACTCAGCATCATCCGTCAGGAGAAGTGGCGGCGGCTCGGGCAAAGTTCAGGCATGGAGGAGACAATCACATGACCCAGACGTATGCAAAGCGTTTTGCGCTGGTCTTTGACTATATCGACCGCCACCTGGACGAGGCGCTCACCGTCGAAAAACTGAGCGAAGTGGCCCACTTTTCGCGCTTTCACTTTCAACGCCAGTTTAGTGCGTATTGTGGCATCTCGGTGTGGCGTTATATCCAGTGGATGAGGCTCAAACGCGCCTCGTACCGCCTGGCGTATAACCCGCTGGAGCCGGTGATTGACATCGCGCTGGACGCCGGTTTTCAAAACCCGGAGTCCTTCAGCCGCGCCTTCAAACAGGCGTTCAGCCAAACGCCAAGCCAGTTTCGCAAACGGCCGGCCTGGATCGATTGGCAACAGCGCTTTCCCGAGCCGAAACACAAAAGGAAACAACCCATGAAGGTAGACATTCTCGACTTCCCGGCCACGCCGGTGGCGATGATCGAACATCGCGGCCCATCCGCGCTGGTCAACGAAACCGCCGCACGCTTTATCGAGTGGCGCAAAACCAGCGGCCTGTCGCCGGTCAGAAGCAGCCGCACTTACGGTATCGCGCCGCACGATCCGGCCACCACCGAAGCGCAGGACTTCCGCTTCTACATCTGCGGAGAGGTCACTGCGCCGATCCCGGAGGACAACGCCTTCGGCGTGGTGAACAGCACGCTGCCGGCCGGGCGCTGCGCGGTGCTGCGCCATCTCGGATCGCTGGATGGGCTCTCGGAAAGCGCCCGCTATCTTTACAGCGAGTGGTTGCCGGCCAGCGGCGAGGAGCTGCGCGATTTCCCGCTCTATTTCCACTACCACAACTTCGTGCACGAGGTAGCGGAATATGAACTGGTGACCGATCTTTATCTGCCGCTGAAATAGCTGACATCCGGCCCCGCAAGGAGCCGGATTGACGTTAACAGGACGGCGACGATCCCTGCGGCGGCAGATAGCGCTGCGGATCGAGCGCGGTGGCGCGGTAGCGGATCTGGAAATGCAGGAACACCGAATCGGTGCCGGTGCTGCCCATGGTGCCGATCTTCTGCCCCGCTTTCACATCCTGGCCGTTGCGCACCAGCGTGGTGTCGTTGTGCGCATAGGCGGTAATGAAGTCTTCGCCGTGCTTAATCATGATCAGGTTGCCGTAGCCGCGCAGCTGGTTGCCGACGTACACCACTTTGCCCTTGGCGGAAGCATAGATCGGCTGGCCGCGTTTACCGGCGATGTCGATGCCCTTGTTGCCGCCATCGGCATTGGAGTACGCCTGCACGATCCGGCCGCTGGTCGGCCAGCGCCAGCAACGTGCGGCGCCCGGCGGCGGCGTTTGCTTGGCGATCGCGGAGGAAGATGTTTTACGGCGCGTGGCGGCGGTTTTGGTCGGCGCGCCACCGCTCAGCCGCAGCTTTTGCCCCACTTCCAGATTATAGGGCGGGCGTATCTTGTTGATTCTGGCCAGATCGCTGACTTCGCTGTCGGTGATCCAG
>Ga0157359_1000825_pt1 | contig 11930 bp, 7 predicted proteins | sample AttcapACBM3_FD_111482 | JGI IMG/M metagenome (GOLD analysis project Ga0157359, IMG submission 111482) | Fungus gardens microbial communities from leaf cutter ant in Botucatu, State of São Paulo, Brazil - Atta capiguara ACBM3 | ecosystem: Host-associated > Fungi > Mycelium > Unclassified ...
TCTGCTTTAGCTGCGTTGGGTATTACAACAGGCTGCTCTTCGACTCCGCAATCTGCAAAAACCTCGAAATCAAAACAGGTCAGTGGAGCAGGCTATCTTGATGCAAGCAGTCTAGACTCGTTAGAAGATTTACTTTCAGCAACAGATATGCGTGCTGTAGAGGGCGACCGTTTACTCATTTTAAAACACGGTGACGTCTGGAAGCGTATGGCTGTGGGTTTCAAAATGGACTTAAACCATTGGGACTCTCGTATTGAAGCACAGCGTAGCTGGTTTATTTCACGTCAGCCTTATATTGACCGTTTAAGTGCTCGTGCAAGTCGCTATTTATATCATACGGTGAAAGAAGCAGAGCGCCGTGGTCTTCCAACTGAACTCGCGTTATTACCAGTAATTGAAAGTTCATATGACCCTGCTGCAACAAGTAGTGCAGCAGCAGCAGGTTTATGGCAGTTTATTCCGAGTACGGGTCGTATCTATGGTTTACAACAAACCGGTATGTATGATGGTCGCCGTGATGTTGTCGAATCTACACGTGCCGCATATGAGTTTTTAGGAAGCTTATATAACCAGTTTGGTTCATGGGAATTGGCTTTGGCAGCCTATAATGCTGGTCCGGGTCGTATTCAACAAGCGATTAACCGTAACCAAGCAGCTGGCTTACCAACTGACTATTGGTCATTAAAACTTCCACAAGAAACCATGAACTATGTTCCACGTTTCTTGGCAGTTGCTCAAATTATTAAAAATCCGCGTGCTTATGGTGTGACATTACCACCAATTGCTAACAGACCCCATTTCCGTGAAGTTACTTTATCTGCACCTTTATCATTAAATGAAATTGCATCGGTAACAGGGCTTAGCCGTGCTGAGTTATATGCATTAAACCCAGGCTATCGTGGTGAAACAGTAGACCCTGCAAGTCCGATGCGTATTTTAATTCCAGCTGATATAAGCCCATCAGTTGATAATAAACTAAAAGGCATGAAAGCAGGTGGAAGTACAGGCTGGTGGGCAAATGTCACTTCGCCATCTAAACCTACTACAAGTCCTTCAAGCTCAGTCACAATTAAAACTACTCCTGCAACTCAAGTTCAGCCAGTAAGACCATCGACACCTGCTAAAACAACCAGCAGTTCTGTGACTGTGAAAGGTTCAACACCACGTGGTTCTGATGCTTTAGCTGCTTTCGCAGCCTCAGCTGATGTGCCAAGTGCACCGCGTATTCCGGTTGCAGTAACACCAGCGACCAATGTTAAGCCTGTACGTACAGAACCACCAATTTCAGCAACTGAGCGTGAGAAGATTTTAGCGGCAGTACGTGCTGAAGGTGAGAAGGAAACAGTTGAACAAGCTCTACAGCCACAAGCTACTCAAGCTGAAAAAGACCAAGTGGTTGCTGAGTTAAAGGCAATTGCACCTCAAGGTACTGAAATTGTCGATCCTTATGATGGCAAAATTAAGTTAACGGCGATTCAGACAAGTCAGTCGGTTGCTGAACAACAAGGTAAAGAGTTAAGTAAAGGCTTTGCTTACCCGAAAACTTTAACTGAAGATGCAAGCGTTGCGAACTCTGAAGATGCAAAGCGTAATCAAGATAAGCCTTATATTAAAACTGATACTGATGTTGTAGTTGTGCCGCCTAAAGGTAAACGTAGTACCTACACCATACAACCAGGCGATACCTTAGCTATTATTGCAATGAAAAATGGTGTGAACTGGCGTGACGTAGCGAAGTGGAACCAGATTGATCCTGAAAAGACTTTATTTGTAGGAACTAGCCTATATCTTTATGATGCCAAGCCTCAAGAAGTAGAGTCTAGTTCAAAATCAACAACTAAACCTGATGTATATGTTGTTCAAGCAAATGACAGTTTAACCGGTGTGGCAAATCAATTTAATTTGTCTGTGAAACAGCTTGCTGAATATAACGATCTATCTGTAAGTGATGGTCTATTTGTTGGTCAAAAACTACATTTGAAAGAGCCTAAAGGCAACCGTAATTCGGCTAAGACAGAGTCTAAAGCTGTTCAGGCAAGTACACGTCGTATTGCAACAAAGAGCTATACGGTTAAACGTGGCGAATATTTAAAATTAATTGCAGATCGCTATGCGTTATCGAACCAAGAATTGGCAGAGCTAACACCAGGCTTGTCAGCTGGTAGTAATTTAATGGCTGGTCAGAAGATTAATGTACCTGCAAAAGAAGTTGCTGCTGTTGACGAATCTGATGACAACAAAGCTTCTGGTAAATATGAAAAACTTGCCGCAGGTCCGTCGTATAAGACCGAAAGTTATAAAGTGCAGCGTGGTGATACCTTATCGAGTATTGCGACTAAGTCTAAAATTAGCTTAACTGAACTTGCTGAACTGAATAACTTAAAAGCGAGTAGCCATGTACAACTTGGTCAAAACTTGAAAGTACCTGCAGGCGTAAGTGTTCCAGACCACTATGTGGTGCAGTCAGGTGATAGTTTGCATGCGATTGCAGCTAAATATAACCTGCAAACAAGTTATTTGGCCGATTTAAACGGTTTATCTCGTACAGCAGGTGTTCGTGCTGGTCAGCGTTTAAAATTGACAGGTGAGGTTGAAGCACCAAGCAAGGCTACTACTAAAAATACCAAAGAAGAAACACCAGATACCTATACCGTTAAATCTGGTGATAACTTACGAAGTATCGCTAGCCGCTATCATTTACAGTTAGATTACCTTACTGCATTAAATGGCTTGTCTCGTAACAGCAGTGTGCGTGTCGGTCAGCATTTAAAGCTAACAGGTGATGTTCCTACTGTAGAAACAGCGAAAGCTGATACAGCAAAATCATCAGCTAAACCTGTTGCAGCAGGCAAAAATACTGAAAAGTATACTGTTAAAGCGGGTGAGTCGTTAAATGCGATTGCGAGTCGTGCAGGTATTTCAGTTCGTGAGCTTGCTGAAATGAATGCATTAAAAGCAAATGCTAACTTACAGCGCGGTCAAAATATTGTGATTCCAAAAACTGTAGTGGAATACAAAGTTAAACGTGGTGATACCTTAATTGGTCTTGCGAGCAAGTATGGTCTAGAAACGACTTTACTGGCGGAACTCAATAACTTAACACCGTCGACGCAATTACGTATTGGCGATATCATTAAAGTGCCTAATTTATAGAATAATTAGAACTTTATGCAAAAGTTATATTCTCAACTGAGCCTGCTAGTCGGGCTCAGTGTTTTTTCGCAAGTTGTATTCTCTGCACAGCAGACCACGACTTATATTGCAGTTCATTCCAAACCTAAATATCTTTCAATGACTGCTATGCCTTATGCAAATCCCAATGCGCTTAAAGGTGGAGTATTAAGTCGGGCGGCACAAGGTACGTTCGATAACTTAAATAGTATGAACGGCAAGGGAAACGCGACAGAAGGGGTAAATTATCTTTTTGATACTTTAATGACGCAGTCACTCGACGAAGTTGGAGTTTTATATCCACTTCTGGCAGAAAAAGTTTCCTACGATCCTGAAAAAACGCAGTCAGTTACTTTCTATTTAAACCCTAAAGCTCGGTTTAGTAATGGACAGCCTTTAACCGCAGCAGATGTCAAATTTAGCTTTGATATCTATCAGGCCAAATCCAACTTTGGTTTACAAATGTATCTTTCGGACTTGGCAAAAACGGAAGTGATAAACCCACATCAAGTTAAGTTCACCTTTAAGTCTCACCATAACCCGAAAATGGCATTTGTCGTGGCGACTTTACCCATTTATTCAAAAGCAGATTGGCAGAACCGTGATTTTACACGTCTTACCTTGCAACCGATTATAGGTTCAGGCCCATATGTGCTTGAGAAGATTGATGCAGGACGAAGTATTAGCTATAAACGAAACCCCAATTATTGGGCGAAGGACTTGCCTATTAATAAAGGGCGCTATAACTTCGACCATTTAAAATATGTCTACTATCGAAATTGGGATATTGCATTTGAAGGTTTTAAATCTGGGCAATACACCTTGCATGAAGAGACTAGTCCTAAAAAATGGGTCACTGACTATCAGTTTCCAGCGGTAAAAGCTGGTTTAGTCACTCAATATAAATTTAGACACCATAATCCGATTGCAACCGAAAGTTATGTGTTTAACACAAGGCGCAAACCTTTAAACGATATCCGCTTTAGACAAGCCTTAACCTATGCCTATGATTTTGAATGGCAGAACAAAGCTTTGTTTTATGGGCAATATCAACGATTACAAAGTTATTTTGAAAATAGTGAATTGGCTGCAACAGGCCGTCCATCAAAGAGTGCGCTGGCTATATTAAAGCCTTTATTGCCAAAGCTCTCCCCAATAATGCAAAAAGGTGTATTGGCAGATTGGAAATATCCCGTCTCAGATGCTAGTGGTTTTAACCGTCAAAATTTATTAATTGCAAGACAACTGCTTATTCAGGCAGGTTATAAAATTAAAGAAGGGCAGTTATATACGCCTGAAGGAAAACCTGTGCAAATTGAGTTTCTTATTCAACAAGATGGCAAACAAAGAACACTCATGCCATTTGTAAGAAATTTAAAAAAATTAGGAATTAATATTCAATTACGCCAAGTTGATGCACCGCAATATTTAGAGCGTACACGCCGTTATGACTTTGACATGACGACTATGAACTTACCGCAATCTTTAAATCCGGGCAATGAACAGGCTCAGTTCTGGGGAAGTGCTGCAGCCGTTCAAGATGGCAACTATAATTACGCAGGTATTCGTAATCCTGTCATTGATGAGATCATTTCAAAACTGGTCACTGCTAAAGACCGTGAACAGCAAATTACTTATACTCATGTTCTTGATCGATTACTTCGCGCAGGCTATTACCAGATTCCGACTTATGGAAAAGGTGATTATTGGTATGCATACTGGAATATGTATCAGCAACCTAAAGTGAAACCTGTGCTCTCTGCTGGTATAGAGTACTGGTGGAGTAATGCAAACCAAGCCAAGAAAGTTGCTCAGTATTTACATCAACAATAAAAACACGTACCTAAAGGAAATCCTGTTATATGGGTTCATATATTCTTAAGCGACTTCTTTTAATGATTCCAACGTTGTTCATTATTTTATTGATCAACTTTGTGATTGTTCAAATTGCACCGGGTGGACCTGTTGAACAAGCAATCCATGAGGTGCAAAGTGGCGTAGGGGCAGGGCGTATATTAGGTACTGAAATGTACTATCAGGGTGCTAAAGGATTAAGCCCTGAAATGGTCGAGCAAATTAAAGCACAATACGGTTTTGACCATCCTCCAGTAGAACGTTTCTTATTGATGTTAAAAGGTTATTTAACTCTGGATTTTGGACAAAGTTTTTTTAAAGATAAATCAGTAGTTGAGCTGCTTTGGGAAAAAATGCCTGTGTCGATTTCACTTGGGCTATGGAGTACTTTGCTGATTTACCTCATTTCTATTCCACTTGGTATAAAAAAAGCAAAACAACAAGGGTCTTGGTTTGATCGTTCTACTTCACTCTTGCTCGTGGTGGGTTATGCGGTGCCAAGTTTTATCTTTGCGATATTACTGATTGTTTTCTTTGCTGGTGGGTCATATTTTCACTGGTTTCCATTGCAAAACCTAGTATCAGATAATTTTCATCAGTTGAGTTTATTTGGCAAAATTATGGACTATTTATGGCATATGACTTTGCCACTTATTACCATGATTTTAGGTGGTTTTGCGAGCTTAACTTATTTAACCAAATATTCATTTTTAGAAGAACTCAATAAACCTTATGTTTTGGCCGCTTATGCAAAAGGCTTAAATGATCAGCAAGTTTTATATAAGCATGTATTTCGCAATGCTATTTTAGTGGTACTCGCTGGATTGCCCGAGGTTTTAGCAGGTATTTTCTTTGTGGGAAATCTGTTTATTGAAATTATTTTTCACCTCGATGGAGTTGGGTTATTAGGCTTTGAAGCAATTGTGCAGCGGGATTATCCAGTTATTTTTGGTGTGTTATTTTTCTTCACACTTTTTAGTCTACTTTTGCGACTTATTTGCGATGTGCTGTATCAGTGGATTGATCCGCGTATTCACTTTGACGCACAAGGAGGCAAATAATGTCTCTCATGGCACAATCACGGCTGCAAAAGTTTAGACAACATAAATTGGGATGGATAAGCTTTATTCTGTTTAGCCTCATTTTGGTGATGTCATTAGCTGCTGAACTCATTGCCAATGACAAACCATTGTTGGTCAAATATGAGGACGCTTATTATTTGCCGGTTTTTAAGGCATACCCCGAAACCACTTTTGGTGGTGTATTTGAAACAGAAGCAGATTATAAAGACCCAGCTGTGCAAGCACTCATTGATCATAAAGGATGGGCAATTTGGCCGCTCATACAGTTTTCTTATCAGACCCCTAATTTAGATTTGGCCGTACCTGTGCCGTCACCACCTTCCAAGCAGAATTGGTTAGGCACAGATGACCAGGGGCGAGATGTGTTAGCACGTATACTTTATGGGCTTAGAGTTTCGTTACTTTTTGGTTTGGCTTTAACGGGTTGTGCAGCCTTATTTGGTATTTTAGTGGGCGCTGTACAGGGCTACTATGGTGGTTGGGTCGATTTGTTGGGACAACGGCTGGTAGAAGTCTGGAATGGTTTACCCATGCTATTTATGGTCATGATTCTGGTCAGTATGTTTACCCCAAATGTATATTGGCTATTTTTTATTATGCTGTTCTTTAGCTGGACTGTACTGGTGGGGATTGTCCGTGCTGAATTTTTAAAAGCGCGCCAGCTTGACTATGTTCGCGCTGCTCAGGCTTTAGGTGTAAATGATAGAGGAATTATCTTTGAGCACATTTTGCCAAATGCCATAAGTTCTAGCATGTCGCAATTACCTTTTATTTTGACGACCAATATTATTGCTTTAACAGCACTTGATTTCTTGGGCTATGGTTTGCCGCCAGATGCGGCTTCTTTAGGTGAGTTATTGTTACAAGGCAAAAATAACTTAGATGCACCTTGGTTGGCTTTATCTGGGTTTTTGAGCTTAGCTTTTGTGTTGTCATTATTAATTTATATTGGGGAGGCGGCACGGGATGCATTTGACCCAAGAAAATAACTTAAGTGTAGATAGTACGTCGCTAAAAATAGAAAACCTTTCAATTTCTACGCAAGATCAACTTTTATTAGAAGGCCTTAATTTGCAGTTACAAGCTGGAGATACGCTTGCAATTGTAGGTGAAAGTGGGTCTGGTAAAACAATAAGTTGCTTGGCGATGATGGGTCTATTACCAGAAAAATTAAAAACATCTGGTCGTATTCTTATTGAGTCCAAAAATATTTTAGACATAGACGAAAAAGCGAAAACCTATATACGGGGTCGCCAAATTGCCATGATTTTTCAGGAGCCTTCTACGGCTTTAAATCCATTACATCGGGTTGAAAAAATTGTCGGTGAACATTTTATTTTACAAGGTTGGTCAAAAAACAAAATACAGCAACACGTTATTCAACTATTAAAAGATGTAGGAATAGCTAACCCAGAGCAAATTTTAAAGCGTTATCCGCATGAGCTCTCTGGTGGACAAAAGCAAAGGGTCATGATTGCGTCAGCTCTGGCACTTCAGCCTAAAATTTTAATTGCAGATGAACCAACTACCGCGCTTGATGTGATTTTACAGTCACAGATTTTAGAGTTGTTAAAGTCTTTACAGAATAAATATGGCATGGCGCTGATTTTAATTAGCCATGATTTGAATGTGGTACGCCGTTATGCCGGCGAGCTCATTGTATTACACAAGGGGCAAGTTGTAGAGCAAGGTCAGCTTCAACAGATTTTTGAAAAGCCCACATCAATTTATACCCAGCAATTGTTAGATCATGATCTTGGCTTTGCTGAGCTTTTAGCATCTGGTCAGAAAATTTTATCTGTCCAACAACTCAATGTTAAATACCCAATTCGAAGTGGTTTCTTTAACCGAATTCATAGTTATACCATTGCTATTGAAAATGTAAGTTTTGAGCTTACCCAAAGTGAAGCATTAGGCATTGTGGGTGAAAGTGGTTCCGGAAAATCTTCATTGGCTTTGGCATTGGTTCGCTTAATTAAAAGTGATGGGCAAATTATCTTTTTAGGGCAGGATTTAAACCACTTAGAACAAAAAGCTTTGCGCAAGATCAGGTCAAACCTGCAAATTGTATTCCAAGACCCATTTGGTAGCTTAAATCCGCGTATGACAGTAGGGCAGATTATTGCCGAAGGGTTAAAAGTGAAGGAGGTTGCTGATAAGGAGATTAAACAACAAGTTGAATCTGCCTTGGTAAAAGTTGAGTTGGCTGAAGACTTTCAATATCGCTACCCATACGAGCTTTCTGGTGGACAGCGTCAACGCGTTGCTCTAGCAAGAGCTTTAGTGGTTCAACCTAAACTTTTAATTTTAGATGAACCAACGTCTGCATTAGACCGAACAACACAAAAAGCGATGATTCAATTATTGCGACGTTTACAACAAACAGAGCGCTTAAGCTATATTTTTATTAGTCATGATTTAAATGTGGTCAAAGCACTCTGTCATAAAGTGATGGTATTACGCCATGCAAAAGTTGTGGAATATCAGCTGACTGAACAGTTATTTAATGATCCTAAAACTGAATATACCAAGCAATTAATTAGGGAAAGTCTTTAATTTATTTTAATAATAATTTGTTTTATAAGCATAAATTTCATTTAAATTTTTAATGCAAAAAGTTGCAGTTTTCTATACTTTTTAAATTTGACATGTGCTATTGTCAGTTATCGATTTTTCCTTGACATGACCTATAACTCATCTAAATTAGAGCAATTACTCTAAAATATTAAAAGAGGTTAACCATGAGCCAGATTGCAGAACCAATCACGATTCGAAATACCACCTTTAAAAACCGGATTATTAAGGGTGCAATGAGTGAGGCACTTGCAAACTATGAGGGGCAGCCGAATGACTTACATTTAGGTTTGTACGGTGCTTGGGCAAAAGGTGGTTTGGGCTGTGCAATCACTGGTAATGTCATGGTCAATATCGAAGCCAAAAACGAGCCGGGTGTAGTGGTTATTGAAACTGAGCGTGATCTGGAACGTTTAAAAGAATGGGCAGCAGTCGGTAAACAATATGGCATGGTGCAGCTCATTCAGTTGTCTCATCCTGGTCGTCAGTGCCCTAAAGGCTTAAATAAAGAAACGGTTGCACCTTCGGTAGTTCCTTTTAGCCCAGCTTTAGCGACTATGTTTGGGACACCACGTGCGCTTACACATGAAGAAATTTTGGATATTATTAAACGCTTTGCAACAGCTGCCAGCATTTGTGAGAAAGCAGGTTTTGAAGGGGTACAGTTACATGGTGCACACGGCTATTTAATTAGCCAGTTTTTATCGCCATTAACCAATAAACGTACAGACCAGTGGGGTGGTTCAGTTGAAAACCGTACTCGCTTTTTATTAGAAGTTTATAAAGCGGTACGTGAAGCAACTTCAGAGAATTTTATTATTTCAGTTAAGCTTAACTCGGCTGACTTTCAGCGTGGTGGTATTAGCGAAAAAGATGTGATTTCGGTATTTAAAGCAGTTGATGAGGCGGGTATCGATTTAATCGAAATCTCAGGCGGCACTTACGAAGCACCTGCAATGGCTGGTGTTAAAGCCGATAAACGGAAGGCAAGTACGATTGCACGTGAAGCATACTTTTTAGACTTCGCTGAAAAAATCCGTCAGCATGTAAAATGTAAACTTATGGTGACAGGCGGTTTTCGTACAGTAGAAGGCATGAATGCTGCTCTGGCAAGCGGGGCATGTGACTTTATTGGTATTGCTCGTCCACTTGCTGTTGAAACAGATTTAACAAACCGATTAATCGCAGGCCAAGACGTTCGCTACGCAGTAAAACCAATTAAAACAGGTTTACCTTTTGTCGATAAAATGGCGATTATGGAAATCATTTGGTACGCAGCACAATTTAAAGCAATTGGGCAGGGTAAAAAGCCAAATCCAAAACTATCACCATTAATTGTGTTTTTAAATTACGCCAAGGGCAATATTAAGGCAGTTGTTCAAGGGCGCGTGAATTCACGTAAGTCTGCATAAATAAATTACCAAGCAATAGCCCAGTAAGTCTGAAACGTAGAAGCAGACCATTGTCCTTTAATTAAAGCATTTTTAAAGGCAGGTCTGTTTTCTATTTGGGTCAAATAACGCTGTATATGTTTAAACTGGCTGTAGTTTTGTGAGCAAGCTAGTAACGGAAACCACATCAAAATATCAGCAGTAGTAAATTGATCTCCGGCAAACCATAAGTGATGCTCTAAATGTTTATCAATCATGCTCATGTGTTGTTGTAATAATTGATTGAGATAGCCTTGATCAAATCCATATTTTAAAAGCTTGGGAATGAAACGGACTGGAAAAGGCGTACGCTGTGCAATTTGGTGAAAGATTTGTTTGAGTACTAGATCGGGAATGAATGTTGCCTCGCAATAATTTTTCCAATAATAGAAATCTTGAAGTTGTTGGCTTAATAAATTGTTCTGTCCCAACTGAGGATGTAAATGAGATAAATAATCTAAGATTGCTGAGGTTTCAGCCAAAATTGAGGTTTTCCCTTGTTCAATAATTTCAAAAGTTGGAAATTTTGATAATTGATGCGGTGAGTTATTATTTTTGTCTTCATCCGAATGGTATTTAGTCATTAGTTCATAGTTGAGTCCTAATTCTTCTAAAAACCAAATAATGCGTTGCGAGCGTGAATTTTGTAAATGAAATAATCGAATTTGCATGACATGTTCAAATTATAGTTCTGATCTATTTTTAGTATAATGTGGAATATAACTTAAACATAATAAAATATTTATAAATCATAAATTTATAATTTTTTGAAGAGGTTTAATATAGAAATTACCGCTGGTAAAGTTATGGTCTTAAAACCAGTTAGACCTTGATCCCCCAAGTTGCTAACATACGTTACACTACTAGCTCAAATATGTACAATTATGTTTTGGGTTACCATATTAGCCTACTGAAAGAATAAAATCCTTTCACAGCAGGTAGCATAACTAGTCGTTTTTAATTGTATTTTTGAAAATCAAAATAGTTTTTATATTTATTTAGGGGAAATTCGATGTTTGCGATTGTTGGCATATTTTTAATAGCCATGATGATATTGGCAATTTTAAGTGTTTTAAAAAAAGGGGAAAGCAAAAATAGAAATGCAAAACGTAACCCAATCAAGGGAAAGCGTATCATTATCATGAATGAACAACCTACTTTTATGAAGCTAAGAGAAGCTTTGCCTGAACATATTATTTTGGCACAAGTTGCTTTTAGCGCTTTTATGACAGCACAAGGATATGCGACACGTAATTTATTTAATCGCAAAATTGCTGATTTTGTTGTGTTAGATAAAGCATTTAATATAGTTGCTATTGTTGAACTAGATGATTCGAGCCATAAAGGAAAAGAAAAGTTTGATGCAGAGCGAGATGCTTTAATTCAAGAAGCAGGTTTTAAAGTCATACGCTATGAAAGAACACCGGAATTGGTACAAATACATCGTGATTTTAATATTGCATCAAGTTCATTGACTCAAGTTTTAATAGAATCAAATGTAACTGAGACAAGAACAAAGTTAGTTGCTGATGCAATAATTATTGAGAGAGATGATCCAACTATGCAACCTGCACAACATATTAATGAAGTAAAGTTGAAGTCTTGATTTTGAAATTAAGAAACTTATCTCATGGATGAAATTTGAAGTGAGATAAAATAATTTGAAGCGATGATTCTTTGTAGAAAGAATATGGCGTCCCTACGGGGATTCGAACCCCGGTTACCGCCGTGAAAGGGCGATGTCCTAGGCCTCTAGACGATAGGGACGTTGAGGATGGCGGTATCTTAAGAAGCCGCCACCAAACTGTCAAGGAGGTAA
>Ga0157359_1000826_pt1 | contig 11924 bp, 12 predicted proteins | sample AttcapACBM3_FD_111482 | JGI IMG/M metagenome (GOLD analysis project Ga0157359, IMG submission 111482) | Fungus gardens microbial communities from leaf cutter ant in Botucatu, State of São Paulo, Brazil - Atta capiguara ACBM3 | ecosystem: Host-associated > Fungi > Mycelium > Unclassified ...
CTTGTAGCTAGCCTTTTTTAAGTGGATAATATTACTTTTTAGTTCTAATATTTCTATCTCTTTAGTTTTTTAAAAAACAATATTATAATATATTTCTGTTATTGCTAAGTAGCCTCTGTATACATACAAGCTAGAGTAGCAGATAGTTAGAAATTTCACAATACTTTTGTCAAATTCACAAATGGTAGACTTAGTTTTTCTCTATTTTATTTTTCATTTAGTTTTATTTTCTTATTTTTCTATTTTTAGAACATAGGATTAGGATTAGGTCATGAGACACAGAGAACAAAGTAGAAGGGTCTAAAACAAATGATGTCATACAATAGAGATACCACATGTTGACCTCATGTACTATACATGGTTATTTAGGGTAGGGTACACAGTAACAAGCATGGACCAGCAGTAGTAGTATATAAGGTAGATTAGTTTGTAGAGAGATCTCTATCGAGTTTTCTTATGTTACTCAATACAAGAGTTATTCTTCTGTCCAACCCTAAGGACTTTAGATCATAACAACTTTGCTAAGTCTGTTCTAATAAACTTCAAGTTCAAAGCCTAGTTTGTTTAATGGTTACTATATTGTCTCTTAAGTTGGTATCTGCTCAAGAGAGCTTAAGACATCATCTAGGAGTACAATGTTATAATTCAAATCTCAAAGTGTTAAGAAATAAAAGAAACCTTATAAAGTTTGGGTTTATGCATTGTTCTCAATTGGAATCTTAAGATTCTTAGTATGAAGTTTCCAACTTATATTAGGATTAATATAAAATAACTCAATAGAGTTTTAAGTGCAAAGTATCTATCTTATATATGCTAGACTACTGGTCTGTACTATACTAACCTTAGCCTACCCTAAAGACCATGTATATTACATACTTATCATAGTATACTTGGACTTTGACATTTTCCTTTCTTTTTCTTGATTTGATTTTTCTTTTTTTTCTATTCTTTTGAATAATGAAGAGGCATATGACCATAGTTACATAAAATATCACATGACAACTATGTAATAAGCCTAGAATATTATAGAAAGAACTAGAAGAAATAACATCAAGATATATATCTGTAACATGTTGATCTCATAGTATACTTATAAATAACATATGGACTTTAGTAGATAGGGTTATTTATCACTAGCACAAATCATGTATCTATTGTATAAATAATATAAGAATGTATTGGGGACTCTTTATTGAGTTCTCTTATAATCTCTATAAGATTCTTATCTTTTGTTTTTTTTTATAAGTCAACAATTTATTATACAGAGCATGATGGCAGTATATGCCTACAGGAGAAATTATGTATGAAGTATCAATATTCTAACCTTTTTATGTAGTTATCCAATACAAAAGACTACTAAGGAATTGAACCCATAATCTTAAGTAGGTTTGAGATAGGCATAATATACATGGATGGGAGGCTCTTTTACTATGCCATTTCTCTCCTATAAGATTCTTATCTATAGACTACTATTAATTGTCTTGATTGGTAGTTGTTATATTAATATGTGAAATAACATTATTGTTTTGGAACCTTCTATATTCTTCTGTAACATATGATTATATGACCATAACTTATGATATTTTGTAACATTATACTAATCTTTAACCCTAAGTCTAAAAATAAAAATGAGAAAAGTTATAAAAATCTTATAAGAGTATGTTCTTTTATAAAAAAGCATTTTTCAGCATAATACCATAATAGTAATGTTTTTCCAATATATTTAACATAAGTCTATCTTTGATAATGGCTATCTTTTCTGTAATCTATTTCTATAGCAGTAATATAACCTTCTCCTAGTTTCTTAAGTATTCAGTCTTCCATAACAGAAATACTCCTATTAAGCTTAGTCTTCTATAGCAGACTTCTCCTATTTTGACCTCTTTTAGTAGTTTAACACTGAAACCTGAAACCTTCACTTGGAGCTATATATTGAAATTTTCAAGTATCTTCTAAATATCTGACTTATATTTTTTATTTTTGAACTTAGAGATAGGAGTTAGTGTGATATTATACTATATAACATAGTTGTTGTGGCAACTACTTATCACAATGACAAATAATAGCACAAGCGAGTAAATCTCAAAGTGGATATATTGTGGGTAGTTCATAAGAGAACTCGACAAAAAGTCTCTGCTAAATTAGAGTCCTATATATACAAAGTACACATGGTGCATGCTACAACCTCATATCTGTCTCATTTCCTACTCAAGGCTACCATATTGTATACATATACCCTGATGTCATCTTCCAGATCTTTCCACCATGTTCTAGGCCTATAACATCATACCATGTGATCTGTTATGTGACTGTGGTGTTATGTGCCTCTTTATTGTCCAAAAGAAAAGTAAAAGAAAAAAAAAAGAAAATCAATATAAAATCAGAAAAATAAAAGAAAAGAAAAATAAAATTGTTAGTATTCAAGCATCCCATAACAATAGTATCATATATTTGACATATATCATATGACAAAGTCACAAGTCATAGTCATATGATTATATATTACAAAGAACATTATAGAAAATCCTAAAATAATAACATTATATAACATATATTATATATGTTGATTTTAAAACAAATATATGCTCTTTAGAGTAGGCTAGGTTTAGTATAGTACAAACTATTAGTCTAGTATATATAAGATAAACAGATTATACTTAGAAGCTCCCTCAAGTTCTCTTATATTACTCAATATAAGGATAATTTTGTTCTAACCCTTAAGCTTAAGTCTTAACAAGTAGTTATACTGTAATTTACTAGTTTGATAATTGACAAAGATAATCTCTATTGAACTCAATTTCTAGTATTCAATAGTGACATATTACTATTACTACTCACTTTTCTTTTGGACTTCATCTAATTATCTGAAATTGTGACTACATAGTAGACAGATGGTATAGTGTATAAGCCAAAGTCAAGGTTATTTTAATAAGTTCATATCACCAAACTTATCATATAGAGTTTTCATACTCTGTACATTTTTAAGCCAACTTTATAGACTTTGACCTTTTGGTATAAACTATGCCTAACAATGTTATATGGATGAAATAATTGAGAAAGAGTATTTAAAGAAGTTAGAAAGAAACTGGCAAAAATAGAAGTCAGTTTTTCTAGAAGAGAAACCTTAATTAGAGAGTAATATTAAAGTTAAAGATAAAGAATTAGATTTTTATTTTTATTTTTATTTTATTTTATTATTTATTTTATCATTTTTGAACTTAGGGTTAGGGATAGTGTAACATTATATGTGACTGTTACAATGTGATGATCAAAACAATCAATAGTATACTAAGTAGTCTTATAGAGATTATAAGAGAACTTAGCAAGGAGTTTTCAATGTATTGTTACTCTATTTATATAAATGGTTCATGATCTGTGCTAACAATAAGTAACCCTATTCTAAGGTCTATACATTATCTATGAGTATACTAGGAGATTGGTATGCTATAGATATACATTTTGACATTATTCCTTCTAGTCCTTTCCATAATGTTCTAGGCTTATGATGTAATGTTATGTGATGCTTTATGTAACTATGGTTATGTGTCTTTTCATTGTCCAAGAAATAAAAGTAAAATAAAATAAAATAAAAAGAGAAATTAAATCAAAGAAAATAGATAAAAGAAAATCAAAAAGTTCAAGTGTACTATAACAGTATCACTTCTTAATGTTCTGTCTTCAAAGTGAATTGTCCCCCTTTCTCTTTTCATCTTGCACAACTTCTTTCTAACTTCTTCAAATACTCATTTTCAAACTTTCTATCATTCTACCCAAACAAAATCTTTGCTATATACTTCTCTAGTAATTTACTTCTCTTAAATACTTCTGCTTTCTGGTTCAATGCTCTTTCCTTTTCCTTTCATTTTTTCATCTGTACTCTTCTTATCTTCTCCTTCCTAATCTTCTTCTCAAATTCTTTTACCAAGTCCATTACATTTTCTAATCCCTCCTATATATCCCCTTCTACTATATAATCTTTTCATCTTACTAAATAATTTGGTTTCCTCTCACACCTCTCTTGTTGAATATTTTCTCAACTTCATACTCCTTCTTTTCATCTATCTCTACTGGAGAAAGTAAAATTTTTTTGTCTCTCTACCTACTCTTGATACATCACTATTCTACTCATATTAACTACCAAGTGAATTTTGATTGATGCTAACAACTCTAATCCACTGTATTTTCTGATATTATTTTCTTTATTTTATAAGGTCTTACAAACTTCTCTATCAACTTCTTTATACTCAGAAATATCCTATCTCCCACCCCATACTTCACTATCTCCTTTCTATTTCTATCTGCATATCTTTTTAATGCTACTTTCACCTCCTCATGTATCTTCTTTATTTCCTTCAAAAACTCCTCTGCTTTTACATGCTTTCTCTTTTTTCTTATCTCAAAACCCATTCTCAGTTCTCTTTCATAGTTGACCTTAAACAGTGATGACTTTATCACTATATGTATCTTGTTGTTAAAGGTGAACTCTGTAGTTGTCAACTGTTCTGACCAATTACTCTATGATTGATGTATATTCTCATAGTTCTAGTTCTTGATTCATCCTCTTCATCTATCTGTTTATCTGTGGATAAAAAGCTGTTGATAGCTTCATTTCTATCTCTAATATTTTATTCAACTCCTTTATCAATCCTGCTGCAAACTGAGGTTCTCTATCTGAAATTACACTCTTCAGCAACCTTTGCAACTTCTATACATTGTCTCTAAACAACTTCACTAAACTTTCCACTATTATTTTTCCTGTTGTTGCTATAAAATGCAACATTTTCAAAAATCTATCACATAATACCAAAATTGAATCATAACCCTTCAATACTAGTAACTTCATAATAAAGTCTACTGATATATATTACCATGGTCTTTCTGACACTGTATTTGGTCTTAATTGTCCTGTTGGAATCTCTGTCCTATTCTTCATTCTCTGATACTGATTGCATTTCTTTATATATTACTTTATTTCTTTTGTAACTCCTGGCCACCAATAATTTCTAGTAACCATTTCTACTGTCTTCTATTGTTCTCTATGTTCTGCTATCAGTGTATCATGATGTAGCCAAATAATCTCCAATCTTAACCTCTCATCCTTTGCAATATACATCTTCCCCTTTTTTAATACTAACTTATCTTCAATCTGCTGCTTGTCATTCCTCAATACTTTAACTCCAATCTTCTTCATTTTTCCTACTGCTTTTATTATCTTATCATCTTTCACTTCTGATTTTTTGATTTTTTCTATAATCTTCTCTTTAGCTTCCTCAATTAACAACTGTCCTTTTTCCATTACTCTAATCTCTAATCACTCTTTTTTCAACATTACTTAATTTTCATTATCTCTTTCTACTCTTTCTACCCAATCCACTCTTCTGCTCAAACTATCTGCTCTACTCATACTTTTACTAGCCATATATTTTCAGGCAAAATCAAATCTTAACAAATATAAGACTTATCTAGCCTTTTTTTGATTGAACTTCTAAGCTTTCATAAAATACTCCAAGTTTTCATAATTGGTCCAAATTTTGAACTGATTCTTAGCACCTTTTAAGAAATGCCTCCATACCTCTAAACATCTTTGTGAATTTCATAATTTCTTTAGCTTCATTCAATAACTTGGAAATATAGATTACTAGCCTTCACTTCTCATCCTCATACTTTATTAACAACACTCCTTCTGTAGCAAAGTCCAATATATTCATCTCTACTCTTGTATCCTTATCCAAGTCTAGTATTATTAGGACTAGCTCTATTGTAAACCTTTTCTTTAACTTCTCAAATTTTTTCTGCTGTTTCTCTCTCCAATTCTACTTCACATCCTTTCTTGTCATCTTATAAAAGAGTTTTGCTACTCTTGTGAAATTCTTGACAAACTGTCTATAATAGTTTGCCAATCCCAAGAGCTTCTATATGTTTTTACACTACTTCCAAAAATTCCACTTCTCTAATCTTCCACATATATTTTTCTAGTTTGATAAATAAATCATTCTCTGCCATTTTATCAACACTTCTTCCACAATATCATTATGTCTCTCCTTTGTTTCTGTTTCTACTAACATATCATTAATAAATATTGGTACATCCACTGCCTCTATTATGTCTCTTAGTAAGTTATTTATTACAATTCAATGACCTTAGAGTTGATTAGAGAAGAGAACCTTGTATTAGGGTTAACATGAGAGAACTTAATAAAGAACTCTGTATAGGATTGTCTATCTTATATACTAAAAGCCCATGGTTTATACTCTACTACTTTAGCCTATTTTAAATGACCATGTATTTGCCTTAATGTCAACATATGTTAAACATACTATATGGTATTATTCATCCAGAATCTTTTATATTCTTTTATTGCTACTATATGATTTGTGACCATGTCATACTAAACCCTAATCCTAAGTTTAGAAGATAAAAATAAAAAAAATATTAGAAAAAACTCAAGTTTAAGCTTTGCAACTCTGATATTATCCTCTTTAAGATTTCTACTCCCAGAGAAACTATTAGTTTCTTCTGCTATCTTATCTTTCCTCTTCTATTTTGCCCAATTTCATTTTAGCTTCCCTAAATATTCTTCTTCAAACTTTTGATATCCTATCTATACAATATCTTTGCTATATATTTTCCTAGTAACTCCTCCCTTCCAAAATATCTTTATTCTGTCATATCTACCTTCTCCTATCATCTTATTTCTACATTCATCCTTCTCTCAAACTCTGCTACTACTTCTTTTGCATTTTTTAAATCCCCCTTCTTTTTCCAACTATTATGTTCTGCTGTAAACCTCTTCTACCACACCAAATACTTCACTACTTCCCTCAATTTTCTTTTATTTAATATTCTCTCCACTTTCTTTACTTCTACTAGTTTTACTTCTTCCTTTTTCTGCCTCTCTACTTGGTTTTTGTATTGTACTATATGACTAATATTTACTACCAGATAAATTCTCATTAAATTGAGCAGTCATAATTTAGCCATATTGGTAGATGTTACCTCATCAATAGTATATGGACCTATATATTGATCCACTAGTTTCTTTGCTGGTCTTTCTTTGAATACTAGATTCATTTTACTCAATATAACCCTATCTCTTACCTTCCATACTTCTGTTTCCTTTCTTCTTTTATATTATAAGACGAGAAAGTGTGGACAGACTTCAGTAAGATATATATAGATAGTGGTATTATTATTAGTCTACAACAAGAGAAAGGGCATGTGACTAGGAAGTCACATGACATTATGTTATAGGACCTAGAGTGGTCTGAAAGGATTTATAGTCTAGAAGGATTGAAAAGAGTTTAGAAGATGACATCAGGGCACATGTATACAGCATGCTGGCCTTGAGGTAGATGAGTAAGGACATGAGGCTAGAGTATTGCTACCACATGGATGACACATGGACTTTAGGATAGGATACACAGTAGATGCATAGTTGTAGCACAGACCATAAGGACTTTATATAAATAGGAGTAGAATACTGTTGTAGTTCTTTGTTAAGTTCTCTTGTGAATTATACAGCTCGTGTTCCCCACTAGATATCCACCCTTGAGATTTATTGTTAGTGTTACTATTGGATGCTAGTCTAGTAGTTGCCACAATACTTTATCTACTTGCCACTTTATTTCTTCCTATATTCTTTTCAACACTGCTCCTGCTTCTTCCTACACCTTTTCATTCTTTCTGCAAATTCTGTTGTCTTCTCTATCTTCTCTTTTCACCTAATATCTATTTCTATTCTCAATTATCTCCTGTAGTTTGCTATAAATGGAGATACTTTAGTTATTGAATATATCTTGTTGTTAATTGCAAACTCTGCTGATGCCAACCATTCTGGCTAACTCTTTTGTCTGTGATTTACAAAGAATCTCAGGTACTGTTCCAACTTCTGATTCATTCTCTCTATTTGACCATCTGTTTGTGGATGAAATCATGTTGACAACTTTGTTTTAATTCCCAACATCCTATTCAACTCCCTTGTTATCTCTGCTGCAAACTGTGGTCCTCTGTCTGACACTATATTCTCTAGCAACCCATGCAACTTTCATATATTATCTCTGAACAACCACACCAACCCTTCTACTAATGTCCCTTCTATTGTTGCCACAAAATGTGTTATTTTGGACAACCTATCATAGACTACTAGGATTGTGTCTTTCCTGACTACTATCAGAAACTTTGTAATAAAGTCCACCATTAGATATGTTCACAGCTTTCCTGTAACCTCACTCAACTTTAACTTTTCTGCTGGTGCCTCTATCCTATTCTTCATCCTTTGGCACATATCACATCCTTCTACATATTTTTCTACATCTTTTGTTATTCCTAGCCACCAATAGCTTCTCATCATCAATTCTGTCATCTTCCACTTCCTCTCATATCCTGCTACTGGCACATCATGATGTAACCAGATTATTTCTGCCCTTAACACTTCATCTTTTGGCATATATACTTTTCCTTCCTTCAATACCAGCTCTCCCTCTATCTGCCACTCTTTTCCTTGTAATACTTTTACTCTCACCTTCTTCATCTCTTCTATTACTCTAACCACTTCCTTTTCTTTATTTCTAGCTTTTTTTATTTTTTCTACTATTTCTACTTCTGGTCCTTTTATTACTACTTTAGCTAAACTATGAATCCAGTAGTCCTTAATAAAAACTTGATTCTCATTGTCCTTTTCTACTTCTATTTTCCAGTTCAGTCTTTTACTAAGTCCATCTGCCTTTCCCATTTTTGTTCCTGGCACATGTTTTAAGGTAAGGTCAAACCTTAACAGTAAAGTGCCCAGCAAGCTTGTCTTTTGTTTAGCTTCTGCACTTTCATGAAATATTCCAAGTTTTTATGATCTGTCCAGATCTCAAACTTACTTGAAATTTGTGTCTTTCAATAGATGTTTCCAGTTTTCTAATCCTCTTATTACTGCCAACATCTCCTTGTTGTGAATTTCATAATTCATTTCTGTCTCATTTAGAGATTTTGAGAGGAATACTACTGGTTGCCACTTTTCATCTTTACATTCCATAGATAATACTCCTCTTATTATATAATCTGATACATCTACTTCCATCCTCATCTTTTTGTCTAAATCTGGTGCTGCTAACACTGGTTCTTTTGTAAACCTCTCTTTCAGTTCCCTAAATGCCTCTTCCTATCTTTCTGTCCATTCCCACTTCTGATCTTTCTTTACCATATCATGTAATGGTCTAGCTATTACTGTGAAGTTCTTGATGAATTGACAATAGTAGTTTACTAATCTTAAGAATTTCTGTATGTCTTTGACTCTTTTTGGAGTCAGCTGGTTCAAAACACCTTTCATCTTTTCTTCCTCCATTTTGATTCCCTCTGGTCTTATTACTACTTCCAAGAATCCTACTTTCCTCATCTTCTACTTACATTTCTCTGGTTTCACATACAAATCATTCTCTGCCAACCTCTTTACAACCTCTTCCACCAACTTGTCATATCTTTCTTCTTCTTCTGCCCCAATAATTACATTGTTAATGAAACTCACCACTTTTCCAGTGTTGATGAGATCCTATAGGATTTTGTTTATTATGGCCTGAAAGGTTGCAGGTGAGTTTATTAGTCCAAAGAACATCACCATTGGCTCAAATGACCCCTCTGGTGTTGTAAATGCTGCCTTCTACTCATCTTCTTCCTTTATCCATATATTATTATAATCCCATCTCATGTCCATCTTTGTAAATACTTCCTTGATACCTATATTCTCTACAATATCTGGAATTAAAGACAAAGGATAATTATTTTTAATAGTCCATTCATTTAGATACCTATAGTCCTGTACCATATGCTTTTTTCCATTCTTCTTCCCTATGAAAAACACTGGTGCCATTTGAGGCAACTTTAAGGGCCTGATATACCTTTTTCTCAATTGTTCTGAGATGAACTTGCACACTTCCTCTCTTTCTTCTCTTGACAATGGATACACCTTCCCTTTTCTTGGTATAAACTCTTCTTTTGTCTTGATAACATAATCCCATAACTTCTTTGTGGACATCCATTCACTAGCCCTTTTTTCAAAGACTTGGATCTACTTGTAAAAGCATTTTGGTACCAGCTTTCTTGCTTCTTCTTCATCATCCCAAATTTCCTATTCTTCTGTCACTTTCTTTGCTTCTATTGTTCTCTCCTTCTTTAGTTTTTTTCTTTCCTTTTTCTTTTGCTCTTTCTTTTCTCATTTCTTTCCTTCTTTTTTTTGCTTCTGTCATCAGGACTTTCCTTGCTTTGGTCTTCACTACTTCCCACATTCTTCTGGACATCTCATCATCTTCACCTCTCCTGTCCTCCAATCAATGTCAGGATTATGGCAAGCTAGCCACAGTATTTCCAAGATTACATTCCACTTTTGCCTCCTAATTACATCTATCTCTGTTCTTTCTCTATGTCTGTGGTAATAAATATTGACCTCCATAGTATGTTCTATCAGTCTCTCCTTATTAAATGTTCCATCCACATTTCTCACATCAATTGGTCTTTCTATTTTCTTCAGTTTGAACTCCTGCTTCCTAGTCAACTCTGAACTCATAACCAACCCTGTAGCTCCACTATCTAACAATACTTCCACTGTTACTCCTTCCTGTGTATCAATTCTCTCCAGTCCAATCTTCACCATTACTTTTCTTAAGAGCTCCTTATTGTTTAGGTCACAGCAAGATATATTTTCTATTACTCTAGAGAGTATTGTATACCTATTGTTATTACTAAGACTTAATCAAGGAGTATTATGTCTTACTTCTCATTTAAATTGTTCTGTCCATTTCCTTCTTCACTCCTTCTTTTTCTATTATTCTTGTTTTTGTATTCTAGTCTTCTACCCTTTCCAATTCTGTTTTCTGTTTCTCTATTCCTGCAATTCCTAGCTAGATATCCAAATCTCCACAATTGTAACAGTTTTTATTATTTCTATCTACATCCATGGTATATGAGTTGTGTTGTACAAACTTTACTCTCTGATTGGGGTATATTATAACCACATTTGTTCTTTCAATCTCTTCCATTGGAGCAGGCACTGTCAACACCTGCTATTGAGAAGCTTCTTATCTTCTTGGCCAAACTTGAGGCTGTAACATCTGTTGCCATTGTGCTTCTGCATTATTCAATTTTAGAGCCTGTGGCCCCTGTTCTCATCATCCTCTCAATCTTTCTTCCTCTTATCTGCTTTCTTTCCAATTTCTGTTTAGGGTCATGGCCCAATTATACCACTGTTCAATTGAGAATAGTTGCTGTTCTGACTCCATAAGTCTTTGGCATATCATCCCATTCATGCCCTGTTTAAATTCCTCTACTAGAGACCTTTCTTCATATCCACTTCTTCTTGCTACTCTTCTGAATTCTTACACAAACTCTTCCATCATCCTTCTACTTTGCTCTAGTCTCTTCAATTCTACTACTTTTACTCCTTCCTCATCTCCTTTTCCAAATTCCTTCTTAATATCTACTAAAAACTCTCCCACTGTCTCATATTCTAGTAAACCTCCTTTTAAATCTTTTAACATATTCTCTTTCCATATATCTACTGAACTTTCCTACACATATGACAATATTCACTAAATTTGTTCCTATACTGCTATCTCTCTCATCTTCATCCATAAATATAACTTGTATACTATAACAAATTCTGAGACCTTTGCTAAGGTCCTATTAAACACTTGTGGCTTAGCTACTTCTATGCTCATTTCTCTTCCTCCTACTCTTCCTCCTTAAAGAGCTTGGTATCAAGATCAAGAACAGTGGACTTGGTTTCTTTTTATTTTATTTCTCAATCTTCATTTTCTTTTTAATTTATTTTTTATTTTTCTATTTATAGAACTAGGGTTAGAGTTAAAGTGACAAGACCATGTTGTCACACAACAGATCACATCAGATGACACAGTCACAGATCACAAAATGTAAAGAAGAAAATA
>Ga0157359_1000828_pt1 | contig 11921 bp, 16 predicted proteins | sample AttcapACBM3_FD_111482 | JGI IMG/M metagenome (GOLD analysis project Ga0157359, IMG submission 111482) | Fungus gardens microbial communities from leaf cutter ant in Botucatu, State of São Paulo, Brazil - Atta capiguara ACBM3 | ecosystem: Host-associated > Fungi > Mycelium > Unclassified ...
CATAAACAAGGGGGGCGGTGCCGGCTTTCAGGTTACGGCCTACACGCAGACGCTGTCCGACATTGAGGCCCGCATCGGGAATGCGGCCAAAGCCAGCCAGGTCATCGGTAACTTTAACTCACTCGTCATGCTCCGGGTTCGCGAAAAAAACACGGCCATGCTGATGACCGACCAGTTACCTGAAGTGGGGGTCTACCAGAAAACCCTGACGTCAGGTGTGACCGACGTCTCCCGCCCGGGTGAAGGCACGGACTTCAACAGCAACGTTAACGATCAGGTGACGCTGGTTAAGGTGCCGATGATTAGTCCCTCTGACATCATCAATCTGCCGAAAGGTCAGGCCTTTGCCCTGCTGGAAGGCGGAAGGCTGTGGAAAATCCGTATGCCGCTGCCTGTCAGCGATGACAGTGACCGCTTCATGCCGGCGAGCCTGAAACAGCTGGCTGACACCATGGAGAAGAATTACCGCAGCGGCGAATCCTGGTGGACGGGTGGCGACGCCGGTATTCCGGGAGGCCTTCATGTCTCAGAATGACGGCGGAAATACCCGGCAGAGCGCTCCCGCGAAACACAGAAACCCGGGCCCTTTTACGCTGCTTCTGTGGGACATGCCGCTGAGCCTCATCGGCATCCTGACTGGTTCGCTGTTTGTCAGCCTGGGTGTTGAATATGCGTGTATGACGTTCCTCTGGCCGGATGAGGGTGCCACGCACAGCTATCAGGTGATGCTGGCTGAAAGTCACTGGCTTTCATCGGGATATACCCGAAGCCTGCTGATGGCCACGCCGGTGGAAACCATCACCCGATGGGTTCAGGCCGCCTGGCACTGGCTGTTTGTGGACAGCGGATTCAGTCACTGGCTGGCCTCTTTCAGGGAAACGAGTCAGAAAGGGAGCGGTCTCATTCCGTCCCTGAACGGCTTCGGCGCATCCCTCATCAGCACACTGGGAGAATACCTGCAGGCCACGCTCTGGGTGACGCTGATTTTCTTTATCCGTGTGATGATCCTGTTTCTCAGCATCCCGCTGTTCGGGCTGGTCATCATCACAGGCATCGTTGAGGGACTGGTCAGGCGTGACCTGCGTCGCTTCGGGGCAGGCTACGAATCAAGTTTCGTCTATCACCATGCAAAACGCTTTATCAAGCCGGCGCTGTACGGGCCCTGCATGCTTTATCTGGCCTGGCCAACGGCAGTCTGGCCAAATCTGTTTTTGCTGCCCTCTGCGCTGCTGGTTGGTGGCGTACTGGCTGTTGTGACGGCGTCGTTCAAAAAGTATCTGTGATGTGTGTGCTTGCGGGGGATGTGCCCGGAGGGCCTGCGCTACTGCAGGCCTTTTTTATGGCCAAAAAGAGGATTCAGAGGTTCATGCCCAGAACATGCACCGTGACATTTTGGGTGGCAGTGTTATAGAAATTATCCCTGATAAACCTCATACCCTGTCTTTCATAAAATCTACGCGCACGGGTATTTTCTTTAAGCACCTCAAGCCACAGAAAGTCACTCCCTCTTTCTTTGGCCATCTCAGCCACTTCATCGAATATGAGTTGACCGTAGTTTTTCCCGGTTGTGCCTTCTGAAAGATAGAGTTTTTTCAAAAGAGTGCCCTTTAACGATGTCCCCGGAATATTGCATCGCCACATGACTTTCACAAATCCGATCGGAGCCAACGTCTCGACGACATACCAGCCTGCGGAAGGGTCAGCAATACTGCTTTCGATGACCTGTGGCGAATACTCCTGCTTAAGGAACTCGTCCAGTTCCTCTCTGTGGGTCCAGTACTGCTTAAAATGATGGGTGTATGTACTGACACCCAGCTCACTCAGGAGCAAAACATCACACTGTCTTGCTTCGCGCAGAATTAATGTCATTCATTTATCCCGGACTATAAATGTCATCGTGTTGTTCAGGGGAAAAGCCAGCGTCCGGCCTCAGCAGATTCAATCAGCATTCTGACCGTGAGAGCGGCAGGTTCATGATGGTCCGTGCGCATATACTTTGGCAATATGGCGTTGGGCAGGAAGCGTATCCCCTCGTTAGGAAAGTATTTCCTGAACTCAAAATGGGTCATGTCGACGCCAAACTTCTCTGCATACTCCTCAATGAAATCAGCGGCCTCTTCAGGGAGTACCATCTGATCCCCTGTACTCAGTGAGACATCATCTGCCATTTCCCAGAAGTATTTTTTAAGCAGGTTTCTGACCTGAACTGAAGTTTCCATGCGCTTAGTCCTTTTCACCCGTTATCAGTCGGTAGCGATGTATGACGTTATTCGTAATGATGTAAATGTCACGGGCAGTAATAACAGCACCTACCCACGGCACCCAGCGTCCAATGTAGGCTCCCACACTCGTCGTGTAGGCCCATTTGCCCCGCATCATGCTACTGAGCGTCAGCGTCCTGCGGCGTTTAGCGAATCGTTTTTTGATGAGTTTGCGCATTACCATCGAGAGAGGACTGGTGCCGGTCGTGGCCGTTTTCGCATCCAGTTTTCCTGAGACAGGAATAAATGGCAGGCTGGCCAGCATTGAGGCGACAGCCAGAATATCCGTTATGCCGCTGAAGGTTTTAGTGAACTCGTCAAGGATCAGCCACATCAGCAACTCTTCCTTATCCACACTCATGCCGTCAAAGTAATACTTCCCGTCCAGCTGTTCGGTCGTGTCCATGTGACATCAGCTCCGTCTGTAAATGCATTGTGTATTTAATCATCGCCCAGCCGGTGCGGTTTTCGCCAGAAACAATCTGCTTTTATTTTCAGAAATCCATAAAGATTTTACTGCTGTCAGGCGGGCACTGTTGCGTCACTCTCATCCTCATCTGTTACCCGGGAGAGCCTTACATGCGCCGTTTACCCCCTTTCATTGCACTCCTTGCCTGCGTCATGCCGGTAATTGTGTGCCATGCCTCCGAAAAGGATGAGCTCGCGCTCGTTATGCGCCAGCTGGATCAGGTTCAGGCGGGCCTTGACCGCGCCCGCGTGGTGGCGAACCAGAATCAGGATGCCCGCTTTTACTTCGATTATCAGCAGGCAACCCGCGACATCGCCACCATGAAACGGGGCATTTCCACCTATCTGGAGCCGTCCCGGGCACAGCCTAACACCGGCTCAGCGTCGGTGACCGGGCAGTACCGGGCACAGGAGCCGGCCTGGCGATGAACGGCGCACAGACCTCCGGCTGGGCGGCAGGCTCCGGCGGCAGCCTCACCCCTTCCCAGCTGAACATTCTGATCCTGAGCGCGCTCGCCATCGTCATCCTGCTGTTCTCTGCCTGGGCGCTGGTCCAGGCGTACCGGGGCCTCGCGTCTAAAACGGTGACGTTTCGGCAGTTTACCGAGACGTTTATCCGTCTGGCGCTTCTGTGGCTGCTGACCCTGTTTTTCTTCTTCAACTGAAAGGACACCATTATGAAATCCCGTTTTATCAGGTTCTGCCGTGCCGCACGACTACGCGCCACGCTGCTGATACTGCCTCTTGCACTGGCTGCCGGCCAGGCATCTGCAGGACTGCCAGCGGTTCAGCCACCGCCCGGTGGCGGAGGTGGAGGAGCCTGGAACACCTGGATGGGCTACTTAAAAATGGGCGCACTGGGTCTGGGTCTTCTTGTCACTGTCGCCGCATTCCTGGCCGTTGCGCACGCCGTCATTACTTCGTTTCACGATGTCCGTAAAGGCAAAGGCACCTGGACCGAATTTGTTCTTTACTGCGTCGTGGGCATCATCCTCATCCTCGTGGTGATTTATCTCGCAACCCAGGCAGCAGACATTCTCTGAGGAGCAGTGATGGCCGTTATCGACTTTCTCCCCGACCGGCTCAATTACCCGCCCGTGGTGTACCGGGGATTTACCGCCGGCGAGTTTCTGCTGTCGGCAGGTACGGGCAGCCTGGTGGGCATTCCACTGGGCGTGCCGCTTTGTCTGGTGCCCCACGTCGGCTGGCTGGCGTTCCCGACATGCATGCTGCTGATGCCGATTCTGACTGTGTTTTTCGGCGGGAACCGGATTGCTGCCTACAAGCGCGGCAAGCCTGAGAACTATATCTGGCAAAGGCTGGAGCAAATCCGCTGCCAGTTGGGCCTGTCGCGCTCGATGATTCTGGCCAGCCGCGCCTGGGAACTGCAGCGCACGTCCGCACGCGCTGTGAGGAGGTCCACATGAGCCGGTTTCGTAACGGTATCACGGCGCGTGATAACCACATCTTTTCCCTGCGGATTGCCTGCGTGCTGCTGTTCGCCGGCATGCTTGTAACGTCAGTCGGCTGGATGCGTGCGCCCTCGGACATGACCATCCATATCCCGCCCGACCTGCGCTCCGGCAGCACGCAGAAATGGTGGGTTATTCCGCCCTATACGGTGTACGCCTTTGCGTTCTACATCTTCCAGCAGCTCAACGCCTGGCCGACCAACGGCGAGGTGGACTATTCGGCGAAGATTGCCCAGCTCAGCCCTTACCTGACGCCGTCATGCCAGGACTTTCTGAACAGGGACTATGAGTTTCGTAAAAACAGCGGCGAGCTCAAGGACCGTGTGCGCGTGGTGTATGAAATTCCCCGTCGCGGCTACAGCGACAGCAGCGTCGACATCCTGAGCGACGATCGCTGGGTGGTGCGGCTCGACCTGGTGGCTGACGAGTATTACCACGCCGAGAAGGTCAAGCGGGCGCTTGTTCGTTATCCCCTCAAGGTCGTGCGCTGGGAAGGTGATCCGGCGCGCAACCCGTTTGGCATGGCGCTTGACTGCTATGCCTCCACGCCGCAGCAGCTCGAAGCCATGCCGCAGGTGGAGCCAGAGAAAAAATCAGGAGTCTTCCAGTGATGAAACGTCCTCTGATACTGCTGTGCCTGCTCATGGTCTCAGGCCTGACGCAGGCGGTAGAGCTCATGAAGTGGGAGCGTATTCCGCTGCAGATACCGCTCACCGTCGGCCAGGAGCGCATCGTGTTTGTGAATAAAAACGTGCGCGTGGGGTTCCCGCCGTCGCTCAATGGCAAGGTGCGCATCCAGAGCACCGGCGGCGCGGTATATCTCGATGCCAGAGAGGCCTTTCCGGTGACGCGCATTGAGCTGCAGAGCAAGGAAAACGGCGAAGTCATCCTGCTTGACGTCAGCGCCGTGCCCGGCAAAGTGACGCGCGAGCCGGTAAAACTGGTGTATGACGGTGAAGTGGCCACAGCAACGGCCAGTGACAGGCAGTCGGTGAGCGGCGATGCCGGCAGCGGCAGTAAAGGTACATCTCCGGCGCCTGAAAGTGACACTGCGCCTGCACGCAAAGCACCAAAACTCAGCGCACCGCTGCCGGTGGTGCTGACCCGCCATGCCGCACAGAGCCTTTACGGGCCGGTCCGCACAGTAGAGCCGGTGCCGGGCATCAGCCCCGTATCGCTGAAGCTGCCCTCGTCCATTACCACGCTGATGCCCGGCGAGCCCGTGTCGGTCACGCCAATGGCGGCCTGGAGCCTGCTGGGCGACAGCGTGGTGGCGCTGCAGGTGCGTAACCGCTCAGCAGACAAAGTCGTCCTCGATCCGCGTGAGCTGCAGGGCCAGTTCGAGACGGCGACTTTTCAGCACCGCTGGCTGGGCCGTGCCGGCACGCCGGAAGACACGACGGTCGTATACCTGGTGATACAGGGACGTCCTGAGGGCGCGTTTATCGCTGAACCCGTCACGGTTCTGCCCAAAACGGCACGGAGGGCGAAGAAATGAGCCAGCCCGGCACAAACCTGTTGGTAAAAATTGCGGTACCGGTGGTGCTGACTGCCGCCATCGTTATTGGCGTCAAATCCTGCTCGGATTCAAAGGAAAAAACGACGTCGACACAAAAAACCACCAACGCAGCGCTGAAAGACCTGACGCCAGATGAGCTCAGGGCGCTGGGCGTAGAAGGCGACACGCAGCAGGATACCCTGCGCACGATAGTGGGCAACTTTCGCCGCGTTCAGGACCGCCTCGATACGCTCGCCAGTGACAACAAAAAGCTGAACGATGAAAACACGGAGCTGAAAAAGACCAACAGCAACGTGGATGCTCAAATCAACGAGGCCGTGGCCAACGCCCGGGCTGACGAAGCCGAGAAGCGGGCAAAACTCAGCGCACAGGTATCCGACCTCAGTTCGCAGGTCGGACAGATGCTTGAGCAGCTTAAAAACGGAAATTCGGCCCCGCCGGCTAAACCCACTTCACCGGGCAGCGACATCCCGATTGGGCTGGGCTATGACAACGGCACCAGTGGCAGCGTCGCGATGTCAGCCCCTGCCTCAGATGGCCTGCAGTGGGTCGAACCCAAAGACGGACTCCCGGTGGATGCCAGCGGCAAACCCGTTACTGACAGCAATAAAAACAGCGCGACCGGCTTCTCATTTGCCTCGTCTTTCGGTGAAGCGGGTGACGCCGGTAAGCAGGCTGGCTCAGCGGTTTCCACAGCCGTCAGCCAGGCTGTGCCGGATGCGGTGAAACCCGTCGATCCGGTGTTTACGCTGCCGGAGAACTCCACGCTGGTCGGCAGCCGCGCCATGACGGCACTGCTTGGCCGCGTTCCCATTGACGGCAAAGTGACCGATCCGTACCCGTTCAAGGTTATGTTAGGCAAAGACAACCTGACTGCCAACGGCATCGAGCTGCCGGACGTTCAGGGTGCCATCGTGTCCGGCACGGCGACCGGTGACTGGACGCTGTCCTGCGTTCGCGGGTCCATTACCAGCATCACGTTTGTGTTTGCGGACGGCACGGTGCGCACGCTGCCGTCGCCGGACAGTCAGAACGCCAGCGGTAACAATCAGAATTCACAGAACAGCAGCGGAAACGGCAATAGCAGCATTGGCTGGATTTCAGATGACAACGGCATTCCCTGCATCTCCGGCACCCGTAAAAGCAACGCCTCTACCTATCTGCCGACTATCAGCCTGCTGGCAGGGGCTGCCGCTGCCGGCGATGCCCTTTCACAGAATCAGATGACGGGCCAGACCAACGCCATGGGCGGCGTGACGCAGACCCTGACCGGTGATGCGGGACAGGCCGTGTTGGGTAAATCGCTGTCCGGGAGCATGAAAGAAACCGTGGACTGGGTAAAACAGCGTTATGGCCAGACGTTTGACGCGATATACGTGCCGCCGGGTCAGACCGTGGCGCTGCACATTACCCGCCAGCTGGCGATCGACTATGAAGAAAAAGGCCGCAGGGTGAAGTATGACTTCAGCCTGGCAGGCTCAGGCACGGGGATGGACTGATGAAAAATGAACTAACAACCAGTAATTTAAATGATTATGTGCGGGCCTGTGAGGCCGGGCATCTGGCTGAAAGTGCGGGTCCCGTGGGCAATCCGGCGGCGGTGATGCAAAGGCTGATGAGGCTTGAGTGTGAAACAGTCGTGCGAACTGCAGACGGTAAATTCCGGCGTCTCGCCTCCCTTTATAATGAACACCCAGCCCCGGAGGTGCCTGATGCATCAGTGTAAACCTCTGGCGGCGCTGGCACTGGCTGGTTTGACCGTGCTGATGCTCAGCGGCTGCAGCACCTCCAAAGATGAAATGCTGCCCCCCGGTGACAGCACCATGCTGGAGCTCTGGAACAACGGCGCATCCACCACACACGCAACCGCTGAAAGCCGCACCACGCTGCGCCGGCCGGTCTCCGACAGCGAACGCACGATCGGACAACAGACCCGGGACAGCTACAGCCGCACCCAGGAAAATGAAATTCAGCAGACGTTTCCGCGCCTGCCCAATCCGGACATGGTGATGTATGTGTTTCCGCATCTGGCCGACGGCAATACGCCGGTGCCGGGCTACAGTACCGTTTTCCCGTTTTACAGCCAGGTGCAGTATGCGCTGCCCGGCGAACGCACGGAGGCGCTGTAAATGGCCTTTCGTCTTTTTCGCCGCAGCCGTGAAGCCCTGACTGAACATCAGTACGGTCACGGACCGTTTTCGGTTGAGGGCCATGAGCCGATCACCCGCGACGGCCGGCTGACGCATGCCGATGAGTCAGGTCTTTATGCCACAGGCCCCTCCATCATTGACCACGTTCCCTGGGGAGAATACCTGCCGGAACACCAGTGCATCCTTCTCGACGACGGCGTTTCTGTGGGTGCCGTCTATGAGATCAATCCCGTCGGCACCGAAGGTCGTCCCGAATGGCGTCTGGAGGAAATCCGTGACGTGGTTGAAAACGCCCTGCAGGACAGTATTCCCGAGCTGGACTCACATCAGTGGGTGGTGCAGTGCTTCTGTCAGGACGATACCGATCTGTCGGCTTACATGGATTCCTTGCGGGCCTATGTAAAACCCCACGCACAGGGGACGGCTTTTACCGAGGCCTGGCTGAACGAGCAGGAGAGGCATCTCAAAAACGTGGCCACTGAAAAAGGTCTCTTCGTGGATGAAACCGTGACCGGTGCGCCCTGGCGCGGACAGATACGTCGTACGCGCATGGTCGTATACCGCTGGGTGGAAAAGCCTTACCGCGACCCGATGGCGCCGGAAGTTTTACTGAATCAGGTCTGCGACCGTCTGACCTCCGCAATCAAAGGTGCCGGCATCCTTTCTGTGCGCCAGAACGGCGAGCAGATACACAACTGGCTGCTGCGCTGGTTCAACCCGGCCCCTCAGTGGACGGATAAAGCCACGCTTTACCGCTGCGCCCGCCACCGCGACGACGCGCCCGGCGACCTGCCGCTGCTCAATGACTTCAGCGAAAGCCTGTGGTTCACACGGCCCCGCAGCGATGCGGACAAGGGCATCTGGTGGTTTGATAACGTCGCCCACAAAGCGGTGCCGGTAGCCCGACTCCGTAAAAGTCCTCAGACCGGACACCTCACGGGTGAAGTTAAACGTGGCGAAAAGATTAACGCCATTATGGACCTGCTGCCGGAAGGCACCGTGCTGGCCATGACGCTCGTCGTACAACCCCAGGACAGGCTTGAGAAGGATTTTTCCCGTCTCAGTAAGAGCTCAATGGGAGAAAACGTCGATTCCATGCGGGCCCGCGAGGATGCCGCCACGGCCCGCACGTATCTGGGTAACAAACACAAGATGTACCGGGCGGCCATTACCCTGCTCATAAAAGGTCAGGATGAGGCCGCACTGAGCGAACGCTACCTTGAACTCAGCAGTGAGCTGCTGAACTGTGGACTGGAGCCGGTTAATCCGGAACACGATATCAGTCCCCTCAGTACCTACATGCGGGCGCTGCCGATGTGCTTTAACCCGCAGCACGACCGTCAGAACTGGTACACGCGCCTGATGTTTGTTCAGCACTTCGCCTGTATGGTGCCGGTTTACGGGCGCGACACCGGCACAGGCCATCACGGCCTGTCCTTTTTTAACCGGGGCGGCGGTCCGCTGTCAGTTGACCCGCTGAATAAAGCGGACCGCACCCAGAACGCGCACCTTATTTTGTTTGGTCCGACCGGTGCCGGCAAGTCAGCCACGGTGGTGGACAAGATGACGCAAATGGCGGCTATCTACCGGCCGCGTATTGTCCTGGTCGAAGCAGGCAACAGTTTCGGCCTCTACGGTGATTACTGCGAATCACTGGGGCTCAGCGTTCACCGCGTCAGCATTAAGCCCGGAAAAGCCGTATCGCTGGCACCCTTTGCTGACTCACACCTGTTGCTGGAAGTGGAGCCCGAAAAGCTGCTCATCCACGAGGAAGATTTACCGGACACAGACGCTGACGATGTGGATGAGGATGATGAAGACGGTGAACGTGACGTTCTGGGAGAAATGGAGATTGCTGCCCGCCTGATGATTACCGGTGGAGAAGCCGCAGAAGAATCCAGACTGTCGCGTGCCGACCGGGGGATGATCCGCGAAGCTATCATGAATGCCGCCCGTAAGGTTTATGCTGAGTCCCGTCAGATGCTGCCCGAAGACCTGATGTTTGCGCTGCAGGACATCGCTCATGATGTCAGCCAGGGCGCTGACGGTCGGGAGAAACGCACGCCAGCCCGACGCGCACGCGCCGAGGAGATGTCAGAGGCGCTGCGTATGTTCACGGAAGGCTTTGAGGGCGACCTGTTCAACAAGCCAGGCACGCCCTGGCCTGAGGCCGACGTCACCATCGTTGACCTTGCCACGCTTGCCCGGGAGGGCTATGAGGCCCAGCGAGCCGTGGCGGTAATTTCCCTGCTGAACACCATTAATAACATCGCCGAGCGCGATCAGTATCTGGAAAGGGAGATTATCGTGGCCATTGATGAGGGGCACATCATCACCACCAACCCGCTGCTCGGACCCTATGCCACGAAAATCGCCAAAATGTGGCGTAAGTTAGGCACCTGGCTGTGGATTTTTACCCAGAACCTTGAGGACTTTCCGGACACGGCCAAAAAAATGCTCAACATGGCAGAGTGGTGGATTTGTCTGGTCATGCCCCCGGCAGAGGTTGAGCAGATTGCCCGCTTCAAGACGCTTAAAGATGAGCAAAAGTCCATGCTGCTTTCGGCCAAAAAACTTCCCCAGAAGTATACCGAGGGCGTCATTCTTTCCGTTAACACGCAGGCCTTGTTTCGGGCCGTACCACCGAGCCTCTACCTGGCGCTGGGCATGACGGAAAAAGAAGAGAAAGCAGAACGCCGGGCCATTATGAATGAATTTAAGTGTACGGAACTTGAGGCCGCTTACCATGTTGCACGTCGTCTTGACGAGAGCCGTGGTCTTATTCACTGACAGGGGATTTTATGAAAAAACTGACCATGGCGCCGCCACTGGTTGTCAAGGACAAGGCTTTAATAGCCACTGTCATTTTTACCGTCCCGCCGCAGGGACAGGCATCGGTGGGTGAGACGGATAACCGTGCCATCATGCAGCTCCGGGAGGAGATAGGTCAGCGCCTTGAGCATCCCTTGCTGGTATCGGTCTATCCGCATCGCGTCGGGCGCCGCAGCTGCACGGCCGTGCATCTCTCCGGTGCCAATAACAAGGCGCTGGACATTCTCATCACCGTCACGGGTAATACGTTATGGCCAACCGAGGGTGATTACAGAACCGGCATCCGCTGGAATATCTGTGTGCCGGATGCGACAGATATGCTGTGGGTGCTGAAGGAGATAGACCGCGCAACAGAGGCTGAGATGTGCCATTAAACAGACCCTCCGTTATCGCCCGGCACCGGTGTGTGGTGTCGGGCGGGAACGGAGGCTGCGGGTGCGGGCGGCATAGAGCCCGCGAATACTACGATTCAGTATCCTTCATTGTAGCGCTGTCTCGCCTTATACAATCGTCTCTTTTCGGTACGACGACCGTCAGGCGGTATATCTGCCGCCATGTTAAGGCAATGCTCACGCCGCCTGGCAATCAATTCTCTTTCTGCATCGTCACTGGAGCCATCCATTACTCCCAGCCAGCGTCGTGCGGCACGGTACCAGAGGCCGCGTTTTTCAAGTGATTCAGCAATGCTGTCTTCCAGTTTCATTGATTTTTTGCTCGTATTAATCAGCCTGATCGTACCAGCTATTCTTTCAGGCTCCCGTTATGACTTCTTCATTTAACCCTTAATCAGCATCAGGAAAATGGCTCTGAAACCACTACAGGAGCAGTCTGATGCGACATCCCTTCGAACTCGACCCCGAAATCATTCACCACATCATCTACAGCCAGGCGGGCTCAGTGGCCAAAGCCCTTATCGAACTCATCATGAACAGCGTCGATGCCGGCGCGGGTGCGGTCATTCTGGAGATTACCCCGGAAGGCTTCACCTGCCGTGACGACGGTCATGGTTTTGCGACACATGACGATGTGAAACGCTATTTTGGCCGCTTCGGTACACCTCACCGTGAAGGCGATGCTACCTATGGCCGCTTTCGTTTGGGCCGTGGCCAGATTATGGCGCATGCCCGGACCGTCTGGCGCTCGCAGCGCTGGCAGATGGAGGTCGACACGCGGGTAATGGGTTATGAATATGAACTGACAGAGCCCGGAGAGATTCAGG
>Ga0157359_1000829_pt1 | contig 11920 bp, 6 predicted proteins | sample AttcapACBM3_FD_111482 | JGI IMG/M metagenome (GOLD analysis project Ga0157359, IMG submission 111482) | Fungus gardens microbial communities from leaf cutter ant in Botucatu, State of São Paulo, Brazil - Atta capiguara ACBM3 | ecosystem: Host-associated > Fungi > Mycelium > Unclassified ...
AAGAGATAAAATAAAATCAAAATAAAATCAAAATAAAATATAAAAGTTCAAGCATACTATGACAATATATCACCTAATCTATATATCTGAAGATAACAAATGGAAAATCACTTTTCAGACTTGTTATAAATATTTTGAATAGTTTATAATATCTTTTAGTCTTATTAATACTCTTACTATTTTCTAGTATTTTACAAACAATATATTATCTAATTTTCTAGATATGTTGTGACCTATCTTAATGATATATCTCATCTACTCTAATAACATGTCTATATATTATAAGTATATTTACAAAGTTCTCAAATATCTTTTCTCCTTCTGAACTTACTATGTCAGACAACAAAATTAGAACTATTTAAGATTGGCCAGAGTCCAAGAAAGTTAATGATATTCAATTTTTCTTATATTTTGCCAATTTTTACTGCTAAGTTATTTTGAATTAATTTTAATGTTATCTGTTAAAGTAACTATATATTATGATTCAAACCTTAAAGTATTGAGATAGGAAAAGAATCTTGTATTGGATAATACAAGAGAACTCAATGGAGTTCTAGTTATAAAGTATTTATCTTATATACACTTAGCTAATAGTCTGTATTATACTAAACCTAGCCTATTCTAAAAAACATGTAATATAATATTATTGTTCTAGAATCTTCTTCAATATTCTCTATGACATGTGATTGTGTGACTATGACATGTAATAGTATCATGTGATATATGATAGATGTATGACATTTTATGACAGTCATGTATGATATCATACTAAATTCTAATTCTAAGTCTAAAAAAATAAAATAAAAATAAATAGAGTTTACTATCTTCAACTCTGGCATTATACAAAGTTAGTAAAGTTTAGTGGGGTTTTTAATCTCCAGGAAATCTTAAGCTTTATTTTTCACAGTTATTAAGTATATAACTTATCTCTAAAAAATCTTAAAAAAACAAGATAAAGTTTTCTAGAAATAACTACTACTCTCAATATCTAAAAAGTCCATACTAATCAAGCAAAACATCAGTCAGAAGTAGAGATCACAATATTCAGAAAAAACCAACTAGTAGAAGAAATTACATTATTAAGAGAAATACAAAGAAACAACATAAGAAAATAAGAAGTATGGAATGAATTGGAAAAGAAAAACAGACAAATGTAGAAAGAAAATAGAGTAATGTATATAGAATAAAGAATTTATGTTCTAAACAATCAGAAAACTTGAGAACAGATCCTATAGAAAAATCATGAACCAGTAGATATAGAATATCCAGAACAACAAAGAATGCTCAAGTTAGTCAAGAGGGATTATTGGTGGCCAAGAATACAGAATGACATCAAAAAGTATGTTCAAGAATACTAGAAGTATCAACAGAACAAGATGTAATATATGAAAAAAGTAGAACTTTGTTGTAGCAACCACTAAACACAAAGTCCAATAATCACACAAGCAGCAAAGCTCTCAGTAGGCTATTGATGTGAGGATCACAAGAGAACTTGACAAAGAGTCTCCACTGTATTACTACCCTATATATACTATTACATGTAGTCTATGCTACAACTACACTTCTACTGTGCATTCTACCCTAAAGTCCATGTGTCATCCATGAGTGCACCATGTGTATACCATATGGTAGTAATACAGTTAATCTTGATGTCATTGTCTAGACTCTTCCCAACTTCTCTAGATTCTTCTAGTCTATAGACCCTTCTAGGCCCTTCTAGACTACTCTATACTTTATGATGTAATGTTATGTGACTTCCAGGTCATGTGCCTTCTCTCTCTCTCACCATAGACTAATAAAATAATGTTTTTCCACTAATATATAAGGAAATCTCTTCCCACACTTCTTTGTCTCATAACAAACTTCACCTACTGGAAATGCCTTAAGGACCATAACAGGAAATTAGCATTAATATTATTGAACCACTATCAAAATCAAATAACAAGGACATAATAGTAGTGATAGTAGATTGATTCATAAAGATGATCAGACTCAGTGTAACAATAACAGCCATATCACCAGAAGAGATAGTCAAAATCTATGGAGATAATATATAGAAAAATCTACAGAGTACCAAAGAAAATCCTTAGCAACAGAGAATCTCAATTTGTATCAAAATTCATGGAAAACCTCAATAAAGCATTAGGAATAAAACAAGTATTATCAACAGTATACCATTCTCAAATAGATAGTCAAACAAAAAGAATTAATCAAAAAGTCAAAGCATTCTTGTAATACTATGTTAACTATTAGCAAGACAATTGGACAGAATAGTCGACAGTAGCAGAATTCCAATATAATGACAAGAAATACTCAGCTACAGAATATACTCTATTCAAACTTAACTTTGGGTGATATTTATGGAAGAGAGATCCAACAATAAAAATGGAATTACCAAAACTGGAGACCTTCTTAGAGGAACTACAAAGAAGTTAGAAAGTAGCAAAGACATTGATAGAAATGGCAAAAGAAGCCATAAAGAAGCAGTTTAATAAGAAAAGACAAAAATCTCAAGAGTTGAAGCAAGGAGGCAACATGTGATTGAAAGCCAAAAACATCCAGTTGAAACAACTTTTAAAGAAGCTACACCAAAAAAGATATGGACATTTTGAAATTACAAAAGACATTGGACAAGCATTTTAGCTAAAATTACCATAAGAATAGGCAATACACAATATGTTTAATGAAGATCTGCTAACATGATACAGAGAACCTTCATTCAAGGAACAACACATGAAAATGGCACTACTACCAGACATTATTAATGCAAAAGAAGAATACAAAGTTGAAGAAGTATAGAATTGTTATAAAAAATGAGGATATAGTACTCAATTTTTAGTTCATTGAAAGGGATATAAAAATGAGTATAATCAATGGATTGTAGAAACAGGATTACCACATACCAAAGAGGCAATTCAAGACTATTGGACAAAGCTTTCAAGATAAAACCTATAAAGAAAGGGGATAAAACTTTAATTTGACATCTCAAAGTATTACAAGCAAACAAGAAATCAGAATAATGTCTTACCAATTTGCAACTACTCCCACCTCCCCTAACCCATACATCACTTGCATTGTGGACAACATGGATCTCATCATAACTTTGAATAAGAAAAAGAAGGATTGGATGAAGAAATACCACAAAATAATTTGAGGACTAGAAACCATAACAGATGTTCAACTCCAACTTCAGAATATCATCAAGTTAGTGGACACAGCAAACAATTAACTGGCAGACACCAAAACCATATTATTACAAACAGGAAAAACACAGAAACCACAAATTGGTGGAGATATCTACAGTATATCTGAAGAATTACAAAACATCATACATAGAGAAATGGAATGTCAAGAACATCATATTCAAGTGTTACTAGCTGATGAATTGGATTATTATAGAGGAAAATATGAAGAAGCAGTAGATCAACATATTCAAACATTACAAAACATATATTAAGATTCATATTGAGATATATCACAACCCATGATTATTGATAAAAGAAAACAGAGAGAAGGCATCATTCAAGATGAAGAAGTGTTATTGTACAAACTATATGACATATCCTCATCAAGTTCAAGTGAAACCCTATCTCTAGATATACAAATGCTATAAGATAAAATCAATAATTTGTAGAAGGCACTAAAAATGCCACAAGTACTGATCAAAACAATTTCATTCTTATCTCCAAGTCACTATAAAACAACTCAAACAAATAGAGAAAAGAACAAGACATATTGGAATAATATTACATATCAATTTTTGCAGTAGAAACACAATGCAGACATAAGTTATTGAGGAATCCCTATCAAAATCTATATGGAAGGACCACTGCATGAATCATTTCTCATAGCTGACTCTATACAAGAACAGCTTATCATAAAACCTACCAAAAAAGATGGTAGCAACATATGTAGTTGGAGATTTAACTCTGATGGATTCATGAGAATATAAACATTAAAACAAAGATATTGTTATGATCACTAAGATCTATACCTCATATTCTCCAGGTGTTTGCCTTATGTTAGACATGTGTTGGAGTTCATTTCATACTTGACTCATATTTAACTATACCTTGCATTTCCCTCATGTAGTAGTAGAGATCTCCTCATGTTTGTCTCATTTCATCTTCATTGTTTCCTTAAGGATGCCTTACTTATTTCTCATGGTCTATAGGTATGTATAGTAGTAAATACCATTCTCTATCTTGATACTTTACTAATTGATCATCTCCTTTATCCTTTCTCAAGTCTTTGCCTTAGTTGCAATCTGAGCCAAGCTTAGGATCATAACATACTATAACTTTTGGGCAAGTTTCAGAGAGTTTTAGCAGCATGAGAAAGACTGGCAAGATGAGTATTAGTTGGTATCTTCAGTCATAATATTTGACTTGAGGGATATCTTCAGAATGTATCATCTGGAATAAATAGTGTTGTTGAAAGCTCTGAAGAAGCTTTACAATATATTCACTATATCTTGCAAAGGAGCTTGTTACACAGTATAATTTTTACTGTTTAGGAGTGTATTAGCAAGGGAAATCATTTGCAAACAGATGTTATTCTATATTAATATTATTGTTTCTACATTTTCTCCTGATTTCTAAAGCTGATATTGTCCTCTTTGAATTTTTTAGTATACAGTTAAAAGCTAGTGTTGCATAGTTTTTGTTACACCCTAGCATAACCTTATCTCTACTTGACTTCTGTCATCAGTATAGCATATAAGCTGAAACCAAGGTCATTCTGGAAAGCCTGCATCACTATGTACTTTGTATAGGGTCTTCATACCTAGTATAACTCTGAGCCAACCCTATAGGCTTTTACCTTCTGGTGTGAACCATATCTAACAGACATAGTACATTTACTAAAGCTAAGTTCATCTACAATCTATATCCACACATTACAGATAATGTTCCCATATCTCATTCAATATCTTTTATAATTTTCCCACAGATTGTTTTCCTTCCAAGCATGATACTTATCTGATATCATGACAAATAGAGGTAAAGTGTAAACCTATTAGACCAGTTCACACCTTGTTATCCAAGATACAATGAGATCTTTTGGAAGTCCAAATAACTTACTATACATTATCTAAGAGTGTGGAAGACAGGATCCAAATGACCTTTAGCTTCAGCTTATATGCTACATCTCTACAAGTCATACTAGTTACACATTTTGAAAGAGTACTTGGAGGACTTAGAAGATTGAGACTACCAAAGAGTGTTAATTTTCAGAATAAGCTATTACAGTGTAAACTACTAGTTTATATACCATATATACTATCTAAAGTATCTATCTGGAATAGAGATTACTAAGTGAGTTACTCTGAATACTGGTGATCCTCAGATATCAGGAATAAAAGTCTATAAAGTTGGCAAGGGTCCAGTAAGAATGTTTAAGGTGAAATAAAAACAGTTGATCTACACTGGAAGAGGTTAGAAAGTATAAATGAGAGAGAAGATGTTATCCATAAGTTAGGATAAATATGGCTAGAACAGGATATGTATCAGGTGCAGTTCATACTAGAAGGCAAAAGTCTATGGAGTTTGCTCAGTGATATATATATAGTATGGAAAACTCCATGCTAGAAGCTCAGTAATGCAAACTTGCCAGAATGACCTTGGCTTTAGCTTATGTGTTATACTATCTGTCTATTGTGTGGTCATAACTTCAGAGAATTAGACAGAGTCCAATATAAGAGTAAGTACTAATATTAGTATATCACTATTGAACACTGGAAACCAAGTTCAATAAAATTTTATCTTCATCAATTATCAGACTAGCAAATTACAGTGTAACTACCAATCTTATATACAAGTCAAATGTATAGAAAATGCTAGAAAGTTTCAGTATATAGCTCTAAGCAGAGATTTTAGTGATGAAATACTAAAAGAGGTTGGATAGGAAAATGCTACTATAAAAGACCAAATTCAATAGGAGTATCTCTATTATGGAAGACCAGATACCCATATTATTGCCATGGGAACATGTTTTTAGAATGGGTGAACCTGACATATGACAATGTAACAAAACCTTACAGAAAAGAATATACTTTAGGATAGTGATAGAGGCTGATCTTTATAAAGTATAGCTTGAATGATAAGTGTTATTCTCATAGAGAAAAATATGACCTAGAAATAGTGAGTTTAACTATCTATAAAAGAGGATATTACTTAAGATAGATAAGTGTTATCTTTGTAGAGAAAGATACAACTCAGATATGAGTTGAGCATTATTCATGTTAGAGACAGATATAACTTGAAGTTCAAACTATAATGCTACTACCACCTTTAAGCCATAATGACTAGAGTGGGAAAACAGAAGAACTTAACAAGAAGAATTAAACTACTACTTATACAAGTTGTATTTGGTCTGTATGCTGTAAATTAGGTCTAATCTCAATGTTTATGATGTAATGCTACTCTAGAATCTTCTAACAAGTTCCATATTATATAATTGTAATATGTGACTTTTTTATGGATGCTAAGGATGATTCACACTCACCAAAAGTATTTGCAAATGTAATATAGAAGATAGAAAATAGAAACTGGACTTAGCAACTGTAGAGTAGAGGTCAGAAGTGATGCTACATGGATAATTGGTCTTGGCTTCAACAGATAACATTGCACCTAGCCTATGCATCAAATGACTATTTTTCTAGGGATTGGGAGTTTTCAGAAGAGGGTTAAGACAAGTGTGGCACAAATTCTAAGTTAATTATCAGACTGAGAAATAGTATATGATGGCTAACTTAAGTATGGAAGTGCAGATCTAATAATACTCTACTACTGCACATACTCTGGGTTGTTGGGCACCACAGAGATTGTTGTTCAGAACTCCATGGGATTAATGAGGACTGTAGGATTTGGTCTGATGAGGAATGCAGGGTTTGGTTCTTGGGTTGATTGGAATGGAGTGTAATCTGCACTAGAAGAAGGTGGGAAGGGTGCAGAGGAAGGGTGCAGGTGTTGGATGGTATGTGACAATGGGTACTTAGCATAAATAAATAATAAGGAATTTATGACAATTATGTAACTAGGCACCACTCTCAACTCTACTCGGTCTCTCTCTATTAATGATGACTAGTTTACCTTTATGTACTATAACAGTATTTGTGCACTTGTTTATTTACACTAATCCCTATTTGGATAGCCTCATGGTTGCAAGTACACATGTTGTGTAGATATAATATAATGAAATGGATGATGTTGCAGTGATATCCCTTCAACTAATATAGTTTCACATATTTTTACCCATATCCTTGTCCTTACTGCATAAGATCCCAACTTCTATCACAATAGTTCCTACTACAATATCTTTCAATTGCTGAAGCCAGGCAAGCATACAGCCACCTTCTTCTGTTGATATGAGCAAAGGTCAATTTTTTGGATCGCCTGACAAGGTTCAAGCTATTCTAGCTTATATCTCCTGATCAAGTAAACAATCATGATTACCCGGCAGATCGATAACCACAAAGTCATCAGTCAAACTCGACTTGAAAATTGGATAGAAGAAACTCGTGAAACTCATTGTCTGACCTCAGAATACAACCAAGCCATAACTGAAAAAAAAAGACATGATAAATAAATGGAAGGTTATTTTCAGTTCATCTACGGAGTCCAACATCGTCTTGTTTTTCGCTTCGTGGAGCTCATCTGAAATGGAATCTTTTACACTTTGCAGAAACTAAATGTGGGCAAGCACTCACGTCTTGTCGTCTTCCCTCCTCTGCAATGTCTGGACTGACATCCTGCACATGATATTCACCTGTAGAATCACGGCTTTGCACATCCTCTGCCTCCGCACCAATTGCAAAAAAATTCGTTGACATCTCATTCGAATCAGACTCGACTAAAGTTGTTCGAATAGATCCTCTAGAATTGAGAGCGGCTAGTAGTGAATTCGCATATACTGAAAGTGGCCCTCGTGATGTTATGTCTGGAACCAGATGGGTGGGATCAATTGCTCACGTTTTCCGATCACAAAATCAATGCTGAAAGTATAAAATGGATTTGGCATGACACTGAACTGTTGCGCTTGTGAATTTTCAAACATGACCTCAGTATCTCCTGGGCCTACCAGGACGACCTCCACCACAGCTACAACACTAGATCATTTATGAGTCCCAAGTCTGCCTGGAGGTATATACTAGTTTTACCTGGTTAGAAGACAGCGATTGATAGCATAAATGATAAGCTTGTTTATGATATGGTTTGTATCTTTAAAATCGCTTTTGTTGCTCTGTAGCAGAACACATAAAGCAACCGCGATAATGATATCAGAGAGCACAGCGGTGATGCCGAATGGCAACGCAGCAATGAACTTGGTTCCAGGATTAAGTGCAAATCATTCCCCGATGGCATCGTACCTAACTCACCGAGATTTCCTGAAGTCGCGTAAATTGCCTCTTGATGAAACTGTGTTGAAGCTTAATTCGCTACTCTCCATATCTAAGACGTTACATACAATAATACGATAGTCTCTATAGTGCTCAAAGTCAGATTGTGCAAAAGGAAGGAGGAAAACGGGCTGTACCCAGTCCAAAACCTAAAAGATGACCCGTGCGCTATTTGTCAAATCGTTTCCTATGTCAATGTTTATGGTACTCACACAGATGTGCAAGTACAAAGAATCCCTTGGCCAACGAATTCATTCAAGACAAGGAGGCAAAGAACACTCCAAGCTTACAACAAAGCCAGATATCCACCACTTGTAATTTGGACTCACTAGAAACCGACGATCAACTTCTTTCCCTCCGTAGAGAGGCAAACACTTACGCTTATATATTCGTACCGTGAAGAAGCTAGTTTCATGGATGTGATGAGCCAAAATGCGACAGGGAAATGTCACTTGCAATTGCGAAAAAAACGCCACCAATAACTGTAAACACGTGAGCTAGGAAGCAGGAAGCTCAGTCACAACTAAATGGACTAACATTGGTGGCTATCGACGCCTAAAAGCATTCGGTCAAAGATTCAAGGTCAAATTGACTACTCACATATAGAGACCTAAGACGTTATGGTCAATATATTGCACGAATATCAGAAAGCACGACGCACCATACCCCATTTCTGAGAACAGCAGTCTCTGTGAAACCTCGTATCTACTGTTCGTTAGTTTGCTATACTGAAGGAACTATGACTGAGTGCATCGAACTCACAAGGTAATGATGGACGGCATGGCACACTGAAGTAAACAAATAGTACAACTATCGTCAAAGAGAATACTCAGAAAGACACTCACTGAGGGTGACATGAAGCGTGTCCAGAGCCCTGAGTGATACCGTTGGTTTCTGTCAGACCTCCGTCGGGCTCGAGCGACGCACCAAGTCATTCCGACCTGAAGAAATTTCAGTTCTCTGGAATCACTTGAGAGCTCAAAACCTACTAGCCATTTAATTGAAGTTCCATCCTTGGGATAATATAGGAAATAAAAGTATGTCTGTAATATAGAGTAGAGATATCAGCACGCACTCCGGCGAGAAATACATCAATGCATGATCCGTGGGGGGAGAAGGGGTGCATGTTTTGTTGAGCACGGATGCCGACTACTCACTTGTAGTGTTGTGATTCCGTAGACGCCCATGGCAATGAAAGAGCCAATAAGCATCACACCTAATAAATAAATATGGGCCACTCCGGCAAAAGTCCAACGGAGCACACCGAAAGTATCAGTAAAAGGGAGTCCTTCCATAGTCACAGAGCTCGGTGTGTAGAAACGTCCCTCAACACGGTTCCCGATACGAAGAAGACTTGAAGAAGACTTGTCGACAGCAACGGTGACGGGAGTGGCTAAGATTGAATCTGTTGCTATAGCCTCTGCGGTATCCGGCAGGGCAGTGGATGAGGAGAAATGTAGACGAGTGAGAGTGGATGTAAGTGAGCACAGCAAAAGGGTGGACGATCCGAACAAGTTCACGGGGCCACCAGGCTATTCTTTGCTCTGCAGCGCTGGCCACCACGTAAGTTTGATACATGAAGTGGCAAGGAAGGATCCGTTGGAGACACCTAAGATGGACTAGCCTCTACACTGAGCATGATAAAACTTCCGACGGATTCCAGCGCTGATAGGGAGATGATGCATATTGAACAGAAGGAAGAGCAGAATTCTCGGACCAAGGCAACTCTCCCGGGGACTTTCCGTAAGACAAAGCGATTCTACGAATACATGGGCGGGATTGAAAAAGTCATCTTCGCGACTTTGGGCTACAAGGCGCAATGCTGATACTCGGTTACGCAGCTACAATTTGTGGTTCATTGATGGTTGATCAAATCTTGTCTCCACACCCACACACACTAGTCAGTCCTGTCAACGGCGATAGAATGTATTTCTCTCCCTCTTTCCTCCTTAGGCTATCGATTTAACGAAGATTCCCGAGTAGATTCATTGTGATCTGTCTTCCCCACAAAGTCCACCACAAACTAAAAGCACTAAAATGACCTTGTCCCGGGTACTTGCCGTTCTGACCGTCATCATTGTACGTTGTAATTATCAGCGTTGCCATACTCATGTTGATATACTCAGAGCGTGGTATATTACCGAAATGGAGAGGTCATCAAAAACACGATCCTCCACAAGGCTTCGTTGCCGAAGGGTTACGTCGCAGGAGGCAATTTTGATACCGACTGCAAAGATATTGGCACTATAGCCACACCAGAAATTGCTTCATGTGAGGATGCTGCGTTTTGGGACCTTCACGATGCCTCAGGTAGACTCAAAGAGCGCCGACTGGTACTTGGCTGCGACCCCAATCGCCATAACTGGAATACCGTCATGGGTCCACTGCGCGACCCAAATCCTCGTGCAACTCTCTGGCTATACACCGAACCCACTGACAGCTCTGTAACTGCTGATGTGACCTCCCCTCCAGCTGCAGCAAAAGACAAGGCTGCGAGTATAATCGACAAGATCAAGGGTACAGTGAAGACGACGACTATCGAAGAAACCCCGAAGGAACATAGGCAACCAGATCTTCGTAAACTCGAGTTGAAGAAATACCCAGAAGGACATGATTTTCATCCTCTTGGTATTGAAATCTGGCCCTCCTATGATGGAAATAGCTCGTACCTCTACGCGGTGAATCATGCACGTGCACGAACTGTTATTGAACAGTTCCTTTTGGACCCTGCTGATCTCAACATTGCAACCTACATCCGTACCATTAGCCATCCATGGTTCATTTCTCCTAATGCTCTCGCCCTCACCTCTCCAAACTCATTCTACGTTTCTAATGATCATCTCTTCACTCGTCGTCTCCCTATTCTTGGTAAATTTGTACCCATCACCGAAACAATCCTCGGCCTCCCACTTAGTTTCGTCGCACACGTAACACTAAACCCTCCCTCCTCCCCACCTTCCTCTCCTACAATCAAAGAACACACCATAGAGGCACCTTTCATTCCCTTCTCCAATGGTGTCTCGCTTTCTCCTGGCGGCGGCGAACTTGCCATTGCGTCTACAACTACCAACAGAGTCCTTTTCTACCTTCGTGACAAAACCACCAACAAGCTCACTTTCAAGGACGCCGTGCCTATACCTTTCTGTCCCGATAACATTCATTACTATGCACCAGAATCACACAACGATGATACTTCAGAACTCGTTGTTTCTGGACACCCGCACTTCCCATCCGTCGCCCAGGTTGCTGCTAACAAGCCTGGAGCAGTTGGTCAGAGTTGGGTTGTGTCTATTACTAAAGGGTCTAAAGCGAACACCGATGTGATTTATGATGCGCAAGCACCTTTTTCTGCCAATGAGAAAGTTCCTTATAGTGCAATACCAAAAGACTATACCGTCGAGACGCTCTTTCAGAGTAATGGCATTGGATTCTCAACCAGCTCCACCGGCTTGAGGGATTCCCTTACCGGAAATGTCTATATTAGTGGTCTATATGCACCACAGGGTGCAATAGTATGTAGGC
>Ga0157359_1000830_pt1 | contig 11917 bp, 12 predicted proteins | sample AttcapACBM3_FD_111482 | JGI IMG/M metagenome (GOLD analysis project Ga0157359, IMG submission 111482) | Fungus gardens microbial communities from leaf cutter ant in Botucatu, State of São Paulo, Brazil - Atta capiguara ACBM3 | ecosystem: Host-associated > Fungi > Mycelium > Unclassified ...
TATAAATACCACTTCTTCATCAGTTTCGAGTAGAACTCATAACTAGTTTTGTGCATATTTCTTCTTTTCTTATTATCTCCTTTTCTTTTCCTTTTCTCTTTCTTTTTGTTTTTATATCTCCATATTAGTTTGTTTGTCATGTACATAGTTATGACATAAATACCATGGTCTGTCTTTATGCTCTGTATAATAAATTATTGATTTAAAAAAAAACAAGCTATAAAAGTGAGACATCTGTCACAGTCACCATCACACAATCATGTAACATAAAGAAGGTTATAGAAGGTTCTGGAACAAATGACATTATATAGTATAGCAATAATATATTAGTCTTATAGCAAGCATATATACTTGAAAGTAGGTTAGTAGTAGTGTGTGCACAGACCAGAGTCTGTAGTATATAAGGTAGACTAGTTTGTACTTGGAACTCTATTGAGTTTTTTTGTGTTACTCAATATAAAAAGTTGTCTTTTGCTCTTATACAAGGTCTTAAGTTATAATATTAAAACTTGATTTCTTATTTCAAGACTGTCCAACTCGGGACTCTCTTATCATTTTTCTTTTACTCTTTTTTCATCCTTGATGGAGAGCAACACAGCTCTTTTATCAAGAAAAATTGTTGGATCCTAGGTATAAAAAGTATACTAACTAGGCAAAGAAAGCTTAGCCATTTGTCTATACCAAAGTCTACTAGTATATTTTAGACATATCATCTTTTGTGAACATGCTAGTAGTTGTTTCCATATAGTAGCCTTATGCTGTTAGTCCACTTGTGATGAGTCTATGCAAAGGAATAGTGGGAGTTCTTAAGACATTATCTAAAGTAGGCATTCTCTCCTTAGGAATATTAGGATATAGATTTGATTAAAGCAATAGTTGGTAGAGTAAGTAGTTAGTAGATGGTAGAAGGTAGAATAAGAAAAATGTCTACTAGTACTTACAGAGATAGATTTAAGCAGTGAGTATAAGTCTGAGAGCAAGACCAGCACTGGTTCTGTCTTTCTATTATACATTTCATTACTGCTTACCCCACCACTACCATTATTGCCTTCACCTATTAATTCACTACCATGTTATAATATAAGTCAAAACAACTTACAAACCATCATTAGGCAGCAGCAGTAGCAGTTAGCAACAATGCAAGTACAAATACAAATATTGTTAGCAGAAGGAGTAGAAAGAGAAGTGATAGAGGGATCTAATATGTGATCTAATATAGAGATAGCCAAGCCACTAGTATTCAATGGAGAGGCTAGTAAGATAGGAGAATTTATTATAACATGTAAGCTGTACTTAAAAATAAGGATGAGAGAAACAACAGTAGAGAAACAAATTCAATGGATACTATCATATATACAAGAGGGATCAGCTGATATATAGAAGGAGAATGTACTATAAAATTTGAAAGCAGGAGAAGTAGAGTTTGGATCAGTAGGAAAATTTTTGTTAGAGTTAAAAAAGGAGTTTGGAGAAGAGAATGAAGAGTTAGTTAAAGTAGCTGAACTCAAAAAGGTAGAACAAGGAGGAAGGACAATGAAGGAGTTTGTTTAAGAATTTAGAAGAGCAGTGAGGGAAAGTAGTTATGAAAGAAAAGCATTAGTGAAGGAATTTAAAAGGGAAATAAACAGAGTAATAAGGAGTAAGTTGATAGAGGCAGAAAGGCCTCCAAATAGTATTGAACAGTGGTACAAATGTGCCACTAATCTAGACAGACATTGGAGAGAGAGTAGGAGAAAGAAAGAAAGATTGAGAGAAAAGAAAGAAAGCTAAAATCAGAGATAGAGACAAATGGGCATAGAAAACAATCAGAGAGGATTCAGACCATGAATATCTCTATCTTAAGTGTGACTCAGGAGATAGGAGGTTCAGCAATAGATGCTAACAGGGCCTACCCCAATAGAAAGAGTAGAAAGAACAAATACAGTAGTGGTTCAGAAATCTCTGCAAGGACAAGGTGTTATGCAATGGATGTAGATAGGGAGAGGAATTGTTACAGTTGTAGAGGTTTTGGCCATCTTGTATAGAATTGTAGAAATTGGGGAATAGTAGGCCAAGGAAGAAAAATAGAGTATAGGAATAATAGGAATATTTCAAACAATTTAAAAGAGAAGGAGAGTTTAGTAGTCTTTGACTAGATTCTTATAATAAATTCCATGTACTAGCTGATTATGTAATGCAAGCTGGTATTCTGGATCAAGTGGAACCTAAGAATAATAAAAACACAATTTTGAAAGAGAAAAAGGCAAAGAAAGAAGAAGAAAAAGAAACCAGTAGATATAAGAAAAATAAAAGAAAAAGAGACATTGAGAGAAGTAATGGTAAAGATAGGACTAGAGAGGATAAATACACAGAAGAGAATAATAGTGGAAGCATTGTTGAATAGTAGAGCTATAGGATTGGTAATGAGTTCAGAGTTTGTATAAAGACAGAGATTTAAATTAAAAAAGATAAAGAAATATATTTATACAAGGAATGTGGATGAAACATTCAATAAAGAAGGGCTGATAGAAAATACTATGAAAGTGAATATTTATTACTAGAGGCATAAGGAGAGAATGGAGATTAATGTAATTGGTGGACAAAAATGTAGTGTAATCTTGGGAATACTGTAGCTAGCCTGCCATAACCCTGAGATCAATTGGAAGATGAGAGAAGTAAAGATAATGAGATGTCCAGAAGAATACAAAAGATAATGAATACTGAAGTAAGGAAAACCTGGATAGCAGAAGCAAAAGGCAAAAGAAAAGAAACAGAAAAAGGAAGAAAAGAAAGAAGAGAAAGAGAAAATGAAGAAAGAAATAAAGAAAAAGAAAAAGAAAAGCAAGACAATAAATATAAAGAAAGTAGTAGAAGAATGGGAAATTTAGGATGAAGAAGAGAAAACAACAAGATCAAAAGAAGAGGTAAAGAAGTTAATGCCAGAGCAATTTCATAGGTAAATCAAAGTGTTTGGAAAAAAGGTAAGTGAAAAGATACTGATAAGGAAGATGTCAGACCATACAATAAAGTTGAAGAAAGGATTCATACTGAAAAAAGGAAAAGTTTATTCCTTGTCCAGAGAAGAGAGAGAAGAAATAAGAGAGTTCATCCAAAAGCAAACAAGAAAGAGGTATATCAGATCATCAAAGTCACTGCAGATGGTGCTTGTATTCTTTGTAGGGAAGAAGAATAAAGAGAAAAGAATGATACAAGATTATTGGTACTTTGATGAGTGGACAGTGAAAAATAACTACCCATTGCCACTTATTTCAGATATTATCAAGAATATTGGAACTAAAAAGATGTTCATGAAGATGGACTTGAGGTAGGGTTATAACAATATAAGAATAAAAGAGAGAGATAAGTGGAAAGTGGCCTTTACAATACCAGAAGGGTTGTTTGAGCCAATGGTCATGTTTTTTGGACTAACAAATTCACTGGCCACATTCCAGACTATAATAAACAAGTTACTAAGAGGCTTGATTAACATAGGGAAAGTAGAGAGTTTTATTGACAACATAATGGTAAGAACAGAAAGTAAGAAAGGATATAATAAGTTAGTGGAAAAAATATTACAGAGATTGAAGAAGAACAATTTGTATATAAAATCAGAGAAGTATAGGTAGAGAGTAGGAGAGGTAGATTTCTTAGGGATTGTAATCAGACCAAAAGAGATAAAGATAGAGGAAGTAAAAGTAAAAGCAGAGTGGGACTGACCAGTTCCTAAATTGGTTAAAGATGTACAAAAGTTCTTAGGACTGGCTAATTACTATAAGAAATTTGTGGAAGAATTTGCAAAAATAGCAAAGCTATTACATGAGTTGACAAAGAAGAAGCAGAAATAAGAGTAGGAGATTAGACAGGAGAAGTCATTTGAAGTATTAAAGAAAAGATTCACAACAGAACTGATATTAGTGGTACCAGATCTGAATAGAAAGATAAGAATGGAAATGGATGCATCAAATTATATAATGGAGGAGAGTATTATTAATAGAGTATAATGATAAATAGTAGAGACCAGTGGCATATCTCTTGAAGTTGCTCAATAAGACTGAGAGAAATTATAAAATACATGATAAGGAAATGTTGGTAGTGATTAGGGAATTGGAAAATTAGAGATATTTGTTAAAAGGTGCTAAATTTAAGTTTGAGGTCTGAATAGACTATAAAAATTTGGAGTATTTCATGAAAGCACAGAAGTTGAATTAGAGACAAGCTAGATAAGCCTTATACTTGTCTAGATTTGATTTCACTTTAAAGCATATGCCAGAAATAAGAATAGAAAAAGTAAATAGGTAAGAGGTTAGATTGGAAAGTGGAAATAGAAAATAATAATGAAAATCAAAAGTTGATAAAGAAAGAGTAAATATGAGGAATGATGGAGGTAGTAGTAGAGGGACCAGAAGCAGAATTAACAGAGAAAATAAAAAGAACAAGAGGGAAAGATAAAGAAGTAGTAAAAGTAGTGGAAGAAATAAAAAAGACAGAAGTAAGGAATCTAAGGAATGATAAATAGAAGATTGAAGGAAGGAAAGATATATATACCAAAGGATGAGAAGCTGAGAATAAAGATAAAGTCTATTGTTAAGTATATCTATACTTTCTCTAGTACTTTATTCATCATCAGCTTCTCTGCTAGTATCTTTGTTCTATTTTTTATTCTCTGGCATAAATTGCATCAATTCATATACTTTCTAACATTTTTAGTAATCTGTAGTTTCTCATCACTGGTTCTGTTGTCTTTTATCTTTCTTCATATTCTATTACTAATATATTATGATACAACCAGATTATCACTAAGTTACTATTGGTGACAGGAAAAAATACAATATTAGTAATGTATGATAAATTGTCAAAAAATAGCACATTTTATAACAATAACAGAAGGAACATTAGCAGAGGATTTAACAAGATTGTTTAGAGATAATATATAGAAACTTCATAGATTGTCAGAAACTGTGATTAGTAATAGAGGACTACAGTTTGTAGCAGAGTTAATAAAGGAGTTGAATAAGATACTAGGAATAGAAATGAGATTGTCAACAGTGTTCCACCCACAAATGGATAGACAAATGAAATATGTTACAAACTTCATTCAGCTTGTATCTCTACAACCAGTAGACCGATTTTCACAAACTAAGTTGCACTATAAAGCTCCAAATGAGGGATATCTGCACATATGTGAGATATACAAAAGCAACAACAAACAACTGAGATATTAGGCCATTAGTAACTGTAAAAGCTTTATTTGCTAATATTTCATGAATGGCTAGATGAATTTGTATAATCAAATTTGTATTAGAAAGTACTTATCAAACTATTTCCAATGATATATACTATATATCATAGCAATAAGTATTGATAGAGATATAAGCATATCAATATAGTAATATAATTAGTTATCTTCTAAAATTAGCCTGACAGCTTCCATCAGGTACAAGTTTTATACATCTGATAGAAACAGCTTGTGCATGGACTATCACTCTTTTGTATATATATCTCTGTGTCTGAGGATTAGATCTCAGACTTAACAATATCAATTATTCTTATTGATACTACTCATCACTATCTTCTTATACTAAACCTCTGAACTATTATTAAATTATTTAAGTTCAAGTACTACAATCAGTGAGTAGCTCATTTTGTGATAGAATAGATAAACCAAGAGTTGGAATAATACTTAAGGTTCTTTACAAAATATTGACAAAGAGATTGGCTAGAATGGTTAGTAATAGTAGAGTTTGTGACAAACAACAAGATTCATGCAACAATAAGGATATTGCCTTTTATAGCAACCTATGGAAGAGAATTAAGAATGGGGCAGATATTAGGAGAAAAGGAAAGATAAAGAAAGCAATAGAGTTTGCAGAAAGAATGAAAAAAGTATAAGAGAAAGTAAAGGTAGTATTAAAGAAGGTACAAGAAGAGATGAAGAGGCAAGCAGATAAATAAAGTGATGCTGAGTACAAAAGACTTAGTATTCAAAGAAAAACTAGTTAAAAAATTAACAGAGAGATATGTAGAACCTTATGTGATAGAGAAAGTAGTATCAAAGAATGTAGTGAAACTAAAGCTACCAGCCTCTATAAGGATTCATCTAGTGGTGAATATTAGTAGAATTATGAGGTATAGAGAACCAGTGAAGGAGCAAAGAGTAGAGAAACCAAAACTAGTAGAAGTTAATGAAGTAGAAGAATGAAAAGTAGAGAAAATTTTAAATAAAAGAAATGTGAGAGGAGTAATGAAGTACTTAGTATGTTAGAAGAGGTTTACTACAGAAAATGATACATAGAAAAAAGAAAAGAACTTGGAAAATACAAAGAAGTTAGTAGAGAAATTTGAAAGGAGAATAAAAGCAGAAGTTAGATAACAAGAGGGGTTAGACAAAGTGTGGAAAATGAAGTTGAACCCAAATATAGAGGAATTTAGAAGAAGTGAGTTACTAGAAATGTATACTGCAAAGATATCATTTGGGTAGAATAATAGAAAATTCAAGAATAAATATTTAAAGAAGTTGGAAAGAAACTGGAAAAGATAGAAGTTAGTTTTTCTGAAGAAGAAACCTTGAAGAAAAGATAATGTTAGAGCTGCAAACTATGGACTCTATTTTATTTTCTCATTTTCTTGTTCTTTTTAATTTCTTTTCCATTTTATTTTATTTTTAACTTAGGGTTAGGGCTTTAACATAATATTACTGTCACTATTACAACTATCACACAATCATGTGATATGGAGAAGGTTATAAAAGGTTCTAGAACAAATGATATCATATAACATAGCAACAACATGTTAGCTTTATGAAAAGCATATGTAATTTAGAGTAGAAATACTTGTAGTATGTACACAGGCCATAGTTTGTGGTATATAAGATAGACTAGTTTGTATTTAAAACTCTATTGAGTTCTTTTGTGTTATTCAATACAAAAAGTTGTCTTTTGCTCTTATACAAGGTCTTAAGTCATAATATAAATAGCTCTAGATTGAAAGAAACAGCAATCTTTCTGAGGATATCAGCATATATTGAATGGTGAAAATATACTAAATTCTAATTGTTATCTCTAATGTTAAAGTCCCCATTTATAATAAAAACATTATTCAAATTTACCTTTATATTCTTTAGATACTTCAAGGCCATTTCTTAGTTATTTGAATAAATATTAATAGTAAAATAAATGATGTCACTATTGAAAAAGGAAATAAGATTGATATCTCTATAGTTAATAAGATCTTTCCTAAGAAAAAATCACAAATAGATGATTCTTAAATTAATATAGATGAAAACTCTTGGATGTTTGTTACTATTGACTAATTGTCTTACAAACATGATCTATAAAGAGTGATTAGAAGTACCTATGATTTTTTTACCTTCTTTAGATACTGAGCTTGGAATAGTCTAGATAATAAACTATGAAGATTTCTGAATAAATATAATGTTAAAGTTTTTGTTATTTTCTAAGATAATATCAGTAAGAAGACAATTCTTTCAAATATTTTGAGAAAAGATTTTTGAATTTTTTAAAATCATTAACTTGCCTTACTTACAACTAAGCAAATTGATTTGTCTCTTTCTTTATGAAACTCTTGATACTTCTTGGAATGCCACTCTTTGTTAAAGCAGTGTCTCTAAAAATTGTTATAGTATGCTTAAATATAAACATTTTTCTTTTCTTTTCATCTATTTAATATTTCTTTTCATTTGAATTTTTTTTTTTCCTTTGGACAATAAAGAGCATATGATTGCAGTCACATAACATGACACATGATGTGATGTCATAGGCCTAGACTCTGGAAAAGAAGCTGAAACATAACATTAAAGTATATGTTAATGGCATGTTTACCTCATAGTGTATATATAGTATACTTATAGAAAATGCATAGACATTAGAGCAAGGTTATTTATTATTAGCACAGACTATATATATATTGCATAAATAGTGTAAAAATGCAGTGGAAACTTCTTGTTAAGTTTTCTTATGATCTCTATGAGATATCTACTTTCTTAAGACATTTACTTTAGTAATGCTATTTAGTCTTAGTACTAAGTGGTTGTCATAACAGAAATAATATGCATTACTATCTGCTTAATATTCCTCTTTGTAATTAATATACTTGAAAGTGTGAGAACACAATTTGCCTTACAATATCATGTTATCTCTCTATAGTATTTGACTTTATAATATCTATTATATTTGACATATTTAGATCCAAAGCACTGTATATGAAAGTCATGTGTCTCCATTTCTAGCAATTCTTGCATTGGAGAATATCTGAGTTCATGTTTGTTTCTTGAATAGTTACAATGTGATATCTGATGTTAAAGTATCTATTGATGAGGTTTTTTGCTTTGAAACCACTTTGGGAATTCCAAATATTGATCCAAATCACAGCTATGTTAGATGTGAGGATGTGATACAAGAATGGTATCTTTAAATATATGAGTATTTTCAATCACTATTTTTATAACATCTACAGTAATAGGAAGATTAGTATCTTTGATAAAGTAGGATATATCTAAGATTTTTAGATATAATTTAGATTGGAGGAGTCTAAGGCTCATAACTTCATTTGAATCCATATTGTTCAGGTTCTTCATATATTTTTCAATAGTATTCATGTCTGAAGTAAATATTACTTTGTTTATTATAATAATAATTTCTCTATTGCCAGGATAAATAAAATTAGTGCAAATTTCTGATTTGATATCTTTTAGCAAGCAATTGATATTTGATGTTCAACATGTGTACATTGAATTGTGCCATGATTCTATTCACATTATTCAAGCTCATGAAAACTATAATCTGTTTCCTAGATGGTTCTTTAGTAGTTATATTCATCTTGGATTTACTTATCTAGTTTGAATTGAATATATAGATACTTTTATATATGATTTAATATTCAACTAAGGGTCTAATTTGGAAGCTTAATTACTCTTAAAGAATTTGGATTTCTTCAAAATACTTTTACTAAGTCTGGATGAAATAGAAGAAGAGATTTTCAAAATATCTGCTTACTTTTTCTTAGTTTGTTTCTTAGAAGAAGCATTACTTGGAGGAGACTTTTTGAATTGTACCAAAATGTATTGTCTGAAAAATCTGTTATTTTTGTTAGCTGTTAGTTTGTTCTAGCCTGCTTTATAAATTGCAGACAGGAATTTCCATATTATAAAGTCAAATTTGAAAATCTAAGAGATGTCTTGAGTAATCTTGTCTTCCAGTTTTCTTTGTCTGATAAACAATGCCAATCTGTAGAGAGAGTATATCATGTTTTTTGCATTATCTTCTAAGTATCCATTTATTTCAAAAAGAGAAATGAAACAATAACTATTATTCCACAATTATAGGTTTACAGGTTGATTTACCAAATATGGGATAATAGAAGGTTCAATGTCTTGTAGTATGTTCATATTGTTAATAATAGCTAGTGTTGTTTGTTCTTGAGGAGTATATGTATTAACAACATAAGAATCAATTGCCTTAACTACTGGTACTATGTTAGTATCATTTGTTTCTTTTCTAACTATTATATAAGAAAGAGCAAGGCCAGAGCTTTGAAGTTCTGAGTTTTTTTACTTGTTTAGCCCATATTAGATAGTTGGCTAATACTTGAACTCTATCAGCATATGCCACAAGTAAAGTATTAAAGTATATCAACAACTTTCTAGAACTATTAGAGTTAGCCAATATCAACCAATCTCTGAGAGAGTCAACTTTTATATTTATTTGTTAGTTACTTATGTTAGTTATTTCTTATAAACTGCTTTGAGGATTTATAATAAAAGAAAACAATATATTTACTAGTTTTCTGTTAGGCACTACTATACAAGATAGTGATGATATCAGAAAATAAAAAAAGAAATAAGTTTATTATCTTTAATTCTAACACAACTCTTTTAAGAACATTTCTTTACTATCAATACTACTATAAAAGTAATCAAGTAACCTGAGAGAATAGCATATTACTAGAAGTAGAAAACTAAGATGAGTTTTAAACCTTAATCTTAAAAGCTAACTATACAAATCTGTATATTATGAACTTCAGATAACAATTCAAATAATAAATCAAGCTAATAAAACATTTCAGTTTACTTAGTAAACTATCTCTATTTTCTCTTTTAATTTTCAAACTCTATAGAGTTTTTCAATCATCTTTGTCTCTTATTAGCTACTATTTGAGCATTTTTATACTAGTTACTACTAGTATTCTTTCCAGATATCTCTATGTTATAGTATACTTAAACTTTTATATTTAATTTCATTTTTCATTTTTTATTTTTTTACTTTTGGTTGATAAAAATATATATAACTTCTGTTACATAATATATATAATATTATAAATCTAGAAAATAGTAGAAGAATTTAAAAAAGATAAGTTAAAAAGTATAGTTATAGTAAACTTATCTTATAATATTAATATAATGTTATGTTACACAAAAGAATATAGAAGGTTTTAGAATAAGTTAGATAAGGTTTCATATAAACTAACTAGCTAGTGTATAAAATATATACTTTATACTAAAAACTCTATTAAGTTCTCTTATACTAATTTAATACAAAATTCTTTTTTTAATTTTACACTTAAGCTTAAGTTGTAATAATAGTAGATTTTTTTTAAAAAAAATTAGCTATTATAACAAGAATAAGAAAAAAGAAAAAAATAATATTAAATTACACTAGAAAGAAAATAAATATAAACTAATATTTTTCTCATTATTTAGCTGGTTTAATAAAAGAAAATAGTTATATTTCTATTATAAATTAGAATAAAGTAATACTGGCTATAATCTTTAATATTAAAGATAAACCTTTAGCTGAAAAACTTTTAAATCTTTTGAAAGTAAGTTCTATTATAAAAAGAAGTAATAATAGATCAATTATATTAATTTATTAATTAGATAAATAACTAACATTCAATGAATATACAAAAACTATCTATTAATAATCATTCTATTTTAAATAATAATTAATTATTTGGTTTTATTAATGCTAATGGAAATTTTTATATTAGAAATTCTTTAAAACAAATAATTTATAAATTTGCTTTAGAATAAAAAATGATTTATCCTAAAACAAATAAAAATTATAATTTTATATTAAACAAAATTTGTTTAACTTTAAATGTAAAATTATATTCTAAATTAAAAAAGAGAAAAAAATATTCTTATTATATTATTAGAATTAAATATCAAAATTCTATAAAATTATTAATTTATTATTTAAATATTTATTCTTTATTAAGTAGCAAACATTTAGATTTTTTATGTTGGAATATAGTTTTTTATGAAATACTTAATAAAAATTAGTTTTTAAGCAAAAAGGCTAAATAAATGATAATAAAACATTTTTCAATTGGAACTATTTAATAAAATTTTTAAAAATTTGTTTTAATAAAGAAAATAGATATTTAATACTCTTAAAATAATTCTAATTAAGATTTGTTACTATTGACTTTTTATTTGTAAAATATTAAGGATATTATGTAGAAAACCAAATAAAATACATATTTTTAGTAAGATCCTCAAAAACTTAAATATATTTTTTTCTAGTAGATAATTATACTAAGAATATATAGTTTTATATATTAATATACTAGACTTCAATTTATACTAGTTAATTAGATAAATACAAATTAAATGAATATATAATTCAAATAAGTCAAAAATAACTTATATAAATAAATTTCCAAGATTAAACAATATTTAAATATGACTATTACTTTTTTTATTAATTTTATTATTAATAAGCTTATTAGTAGAAAAAAAGACTAAAATAAGATAAATAGTTTATTCTTATAGTACTAAGTCTTAGTTGAAAAGCTTTTTTTTTTTTTTTTTTTTTTTAAAAATTTTTTACATTGTGTATTTTGGTATATTTTGGTAGCTATTTTTGTAACTACAACCATGGGAAAAGAGCCAAAGTAAAAGAAAGAAGAGAAAAAGAGA
>Ga0157359_1000831_pt1 | contig 11914 bp, 8 predicted proteins | sample AttcapACBM3_FD_111482 | JGI IMG/M metagenome (GOLD analysis project Ga0157359, IMG submission 111482) | Fungus gardens microbial communities from leaf cutter ant in Botucatu, State of São Paulo, Brazil - Atta capiguara ACBM3 | ecosystem: Host-associated > Fungi > Mycelium > Unclassified ...
AGTACAACTTGGTTTGTAAGAATTAGTCTACTAATTGTAGAGATACAAGTTAAATGAAGTTTGTGACAATATGTAGGAAGAGTTAGCAGACATTTGGAAGAGAATGTTATAGATGATTTAGAAAATAGGAGTTTGGAGTTCCCAATAGTAGGAGATTTTGTCACTGATTTAAAACAAGAATTTGAGAATAAAGACAATAAGCTAGTAAAGATAGCTGTTGTGGCAACTACTAGACACAAAGTCCAATAATCACACAAACAAGTAAAGCTCTTAGTAAGGTATCAATATAGGTATCACAAGAAAACTTAACAAAAAGTCTTTGCTGAGTTGCTATTCTATTTATATGCTGTTGACATGCTTCTTGACATTATCTATCTAGTCTGCTCTAGTCCATTCTAAGCCTATGACCTCACATTATGTGAGGAGTTTTAGTAGATATCAACAGAGTCTGTTCTAATAGAAGAAATAAAAAGGACAAACATAGTTATAGGAAATTGTTATAATTGTATGAAATTTGGTCATATTATAAGATATTACAGAAATAGAAGAATAATTAGGCAGAAGAGGCAAATTAGTTACCAGAACAATGACAAATATTTGAAAGAGAAGGAAAAGAGTCTGATAGTTCTTGACTAGGCTCTAGTAACTATAATAAGTTTGTAGTACTTAATAAAGTAGTAGATAATACATCATACTATAATCTAAATAGAAACATGTTAAAAGAAATAATGGTGAAGATTGGACTTAAGAGGATCAATATACAAGATGGAGTAATAGTAGAAGTATTGTTGGATAGTAGTGTAATAGAACTGGTTATAAGCTTGAAGTTCACTAGAAAGTAGTAATTTAAGTTGAAAAAATAGAAAGACCAATATATATGAGAAATATAGATAGAACATTTAATAAGGAGTAACCAATAGAAAATACTGTAGAAATCAATATTTATTACTAGAAGCATAAGAAAAGAATGGAGATTGATATAGTTAGAAGTGGAGTGTGATTTTAGAAATACTATAGCTAGCATGCTACAGTCCTAAAATTGATTGAAGAATAGGAGAAGTAAAGATGACAAGATGTCCAGAGAAATGTGAAAAGCAGTAAAGACTAAAGCAGGAGAAACTGTAGTAGTAAAAATAGAAGAAAAAAAGAGAACAATAGAAGTAAAAAAGGTAGTAGAAGAATAAAAGATTTGAGATAAGAAAGAAAAAGTAGCAAAGTCAGAGAAAAAAGCCAAGTCTGTATATTTAGAAAGAAAACAAGTGAAAAGATGCTAAAAAGTGAGATCATACAATAGATGTGAAGGAAAGATTTATGCTGAGAAAGAGGAAGATATATCTACTGTTAAGAGAAGAGAGAGAAGAAGCATGTGAGTTTATAGATAAACAATTGAGGAAAGAGTACATTAGATCCTCAAAATTATCTTAAATAGTATCAGTATTCTTTGTAAGAAAAAAGAATAGTAAAAAGCAAATGATACAGGACTATAAGTACTTAAATGGATAGACTATAAAAATAATTATCCTTTACCTTTGATTTCAGATATTATAGAAAATATTAGTACAAAAAAGTATTTACTAAGTTAGATTTATGATAGGATTGTAATAAAGGAGGGAGACAAGTTGAAAACAGTGTTCATGACTCCAGAAGAGTTATTTGAACCTATAGTAATGTTTTTTTTAGACTTACAAACTCTTCACCAATGTTTCAGATAATAATCAATAAAATTCTATAGAACTTGATCAATATTGGGGAAGTAATAAGCTTTATTGATGACATCATAGTAGGAATGGAAGAAGAAGAACATGATGAAGTAGTAGAGGAAGTAGTGAAAAGGTTAGCAGAAAATAATTTGTATGTGAAACTAGAGAAATGTAAGTAGAAAGTTAGAAAAGTAGGTTTTTTAGGAGTAATAATAGGACCAGAGAGGATTAAGATGGAGAAAAAGAAGGTGAAAGAAGTGCTAGATTGGCTAACTCCTAAAGAGATCAAAGACATACAGAAGTTTTTAGAATTAGTCAGTTATTATCAGCAGTTTATTAGAGATTTTGTATTTATAACTGGACCATTACATAACTTAGTGAAGAAATATTAGAAGTGGGATTGAACAGAAAAGCAGAAGAAGGCATTTAGGAAGCTAAAGGAGAGGTTTACAAAAAAAACTGGTATTAGCTATACTAGACTTAGACAGAAAAAATGAGAATGGAAGTTAATACATTATACCATGCAATAGAAGAGATATTATCTATAGAGTATAAAAATCAACATTGAAGACTGGTGTTATATCTTCAAAATCTCTAAATGAGACAGAAATAAATTATGAAATCCATAACAAAAAGATGTTAGCAGTAATTAGAGGATTAGAAAATTGGAATTATTTGTTAGAGGACACAAAATTCAAGTTTGAGATCTGGATAGACTATAAAAATTTATATTTTAAAACATGTACTAGAAACAAAGATAAAAAAGACAGATGGACTGAGTAAAAGACTAGACTGGAAAGTAAGAGTAGAAAATAACAACAAAAATTAAAAATTAATAAAGAAAGAATGGATTTGTAGTTTAGCAGAAGTAGTAGTAGAAAGACCTAAAGTAAACATATCAGAAAAATAAAAATAACTAGAAAAAAAGATGAGAAAGTAGTTAGAGTAGTAAAAGAAATGAAAAAAGTGGTAGTAAAAATGTTGGAAGGTGATGAGTGGCAGATCAAGGAAGAGTTGGTATTGAAAGAAGAAAAAGTGTATGTGCTGAAGGATAAGAAGTTAAGAGTAGAGATTATTTAGCTACATCACAATGTTTTGGTAGTAGGACATAGAGGCAGATGGAAGATGATAGATTTGGTAACAAGAAATTACTAGTGACTAAATATAACAAAAGATATAGAAAAATATGTGGATAGATATGATTTGTGTTAAAGAATGAAGAATAGAATAGAAGTACTAGTAGGGAAGTTGATAGTGAATGAGATACCAGAGAGATCATGGATGTATTTGATAATAGACTTTATCATTAAGTTATCACTAGTAGTAAGGAAGAATACAGTTTTGGTGGTTTGTAATAAGTTGTTAAAAATGGCTTATTTTATAATAACTACAGAGGGAATATCAGCAGAAAGGCTAGCAAGGTTGTTCAAAGTTAATATATAAAGGTTGTATATATTGCTAAAAAGTATAATATCAGATAAAGAACCTCAGTTTGCAGCAGAATTAACTAAAAAACTGAATAGAATGTTAGAAATTGAGACAAAATTGTCAACATCCTTTTACCTACAAACAGATGAGTAAACTGAATGAATAAATTAGAAACTGTGTCAGAGTTGAAGACAATAGACTTTATTTATTTTATTTTTCTTTCTTATTTTTATTTTTATTTGAAACTTTGAGATAGGGTTATAGTATGATGTCACAAGTTGATTACAGTCACAATAAGAACTATGTAATACTAGTCTTTAACTACATGCTAGAGAATTCAAAGGGAATAATATCAATACTAGAAATCAGTAGAAGATATAGAAACAATAATATAAATAGATCAGAACTTATAAAACTCTTAAAAGAGTTCTCATAAATACAAAAGAATGAAGTTAGAAAGAATATTAAAAGGAATATACAAGTAGCATTCACTTGCAAACACATTTTCTTGCTAACACACTCCTAAACAGTGAACCTTACACTGTTTAACAAGTTTCTTTGGAAAATCTAGTGAATAGATTGTAAAGCTTTTTAAAAATACTAACTGATACTCATCTTGCCAGTCTTTCCTAGACTGCTAGAACTCTCCAAAACTTGTATTATAGCTGCTCCTTCTTACTCCTCCATTCTGGACTCTTTTAGCTTCTGATCTAGTGTATTCCTCTCTTGTTCAACCATCCAAATGTTTATAACTCAGTAAGACTCTCTTATGAGTGTATATTCTTTATAACTAGTTATTTGTAAATGGTATTTCTAATTTCCAAAGATTCCTATTAGTTAAGATCTGGTTTGGTTAATAGATACCACACTGCCCCTCGACTGCTGTTCATTCAAGAGGACCTAAGACATCATCTAGAAGTATAAGTTTTTTTACTAATGCTTTCAAAAAGATCTTATATTGATCCTACAGATAATACATGGTCTTTAGAGTAGGTTAGCATTAGTTAACCTAATACAAAGTTCTTTTTTTGACTTAACTCTGAGTTTTAAGTTGTAATATTACCACCACTGATTCTATTAGTATTCCTCTATATTTCCTCTCTATCTAGATAATATTTCTATCAAGGTTTCTAGTTACTTGGTTCCTATTATTCCCTGCTTATATCATAACTATTCCACTTGATTAGTATGGACTATAGAGATACTTATGGTATCTACTGCCTTCAGAAAACCTCATTCTATCTTCTTAGAATTCTTCTGAAAGTATATACTGTTCTACTATACATATAGATAATATACCTGGAGATATAAACTCTACTAAAACACTATAAACTTTATTCAGTTATCCTAATACTTCTCTTCCTAAATTTTGACTATGTGACAAAGTTAAGATAGCATAACATCTTACAAGTTGAAGCCAAGGTTGTTATTTGTGTAACACTTATTTCTGACTTATTTCTACATTCACATCTGCTAAGTCTTACAATCAATCCATCTTCTGTGTTATATCTATAAATTTACCTAACAAGTATGAATTATCTCTAACAGCTATCTAACAATTCAAGAATATTCAAAATATTCAACTTTTATCATAGATAATACTTACCTAACATTCTTTCCATCAAAAATATCTATGGAAGTGAATATCTCTCTTTTAATTTATATGTTTTTTCTAATGTAGATCAACCTAGCTCTACTTCATGACTGATTACTTTATAACTAATTATATGACATTCTTATAATCTCCATGGAACTTTAGACTATATCTAAGAATTTTAGTATAATTTGAGTAATTATCTAACTTCTCTAATTCTTGGATATTATATATTTTTAGATATGTTTCTATACTTAATTTAGACCCTATTTTAACTCTATAGACTTTCACTTTCTAAGTGTGAACCACAATTTGATACTGAATGCCGTTTGCCATCCTTCTTGGATGCTTGGAAGAAAACTGCCCTTATTGTGAAATCTAAGCTATTTGCTTCTATCTGAAACAAAATAGAGATATCAGAAGAGGTCAGGACAGATGTAGAAGTTATAGCTGTCTTAAGTATATTTCAGATCTATTGTTGCTTGACATCTCAGGTTCTAATACTATTGCTTCCTATTATATTAGAAAGTGAACAAATAATATCTGAGAATCTGTGGATAAACTCTCAGTAGAAGTTAGCAAATCTAAGAAATGTCTGCAGGTTAGTTCAAGTTTTTGAAACAGGCTATTTATGAACTTGAGCAATACTTACTAGGTCTATCTCAACTTTATCTTTTGAAATCACCAAATCTAAGTATTCTATCCACTGCTTGTTAAACTTATACTTCTTAAAGTAGAGAAATAGGTTGTACTTAGCTAAGATCTCTAGGACTTAGCTGTTAGAGTAACTGAACAAAGTCTATAGAGTTTAGCAGAGTTTGTGCTTCAGGGAAAATCTAAGTCTATTATTTATATTTACTTAATATACAATTTATCTTCAGAGAAAATCTAAGAGAATAGAATAAGGTTTTATAAAAGTGGCAACTATAATACTAGGTAGTTAGGAGCCTTGATAAAATTATTTAGAATATTAGCTGGAAATAATAGAAGTTTATCAAGTGATAGTAGAAAGTACTAGATAGTAATCAAGTAACAATGGCACTGAACAGGGTTCAGGAGTAGAGGCAGCAAAAACATCTTAGTTTAATCTAACTTCATAAGGTTGGTGGTAATGTTGAAAGTTCATAGTCTGAAAGTATCAGAGTTAAAGATGGTAAGCTTTATTTATTCTCATTTTCTGTCTTATTTTTATTTTTATCTTTGGACTTAAAATTAAGGGTTAGTATTATATAATATATTCACCATATATTAATCTTATAGATTACACATAGCCTTTAGGGTAGGTTAGATAGGGTTTTTCACAGACTAACTAGCTAGTGAATAGACTGACTTTTGAGACTTCTGATACATTTACTTCCTAACTTCTAATTAGAACTCTAAGTATACCTAGGTGTACTTCTTGTTATGACCTTTAGCTTGGCTCAGATTACAACTTAGGCAAAGAACTTAGGCAAAGACTTGAGTAAGGAATAGAGAGATGATTAATTGGTAAAGCATAAGAATACAAGAGTATACCTACAGCTATATATACTCAAAGACCATAAGTAGTTTATACATCATACATGAGGAAAATGAGTCATAATATATAGAAAAACATGAGAAAGTCTTGCCTATTACATGAGATGCTAACTGAGACAATATACAGTGCAGCTGATCATTAAGTCATAAAGAAAGAACTCCAATACCTGTATGTTATGGTCTTAATCCTGAGGGTAGGATATAAGAACAACTCTTGTATTAGAGAAACACAAGAGAACTCGATAGAGTTCCTAGTAAAAAGTAGTCTATCTTATATACTATTACTCATGGTCCATGCTCACTACTGTGCATCCTACCCTAATGACCATGTGTATGACATGAGGCTAACATGTGTTGTCCATGTTGTATGATGTCACTTCATTCCAGAACCTCCTACTCCATTCTCTCAAGTCCTGTGATTAGTCTTGTGACTATGCCATCAACTTGTGACTGATGTGACAGCGTGACTGATAAACCCCAACCCGAGTTGTTCTAAAAATAGAAAAGAAAAGAAAAAGGAAAAATAAAAATAAAATAAAGTGAAAAGAGAAAATAAAAAATGAAGTCCACCATCAACAATCTTGACACTGTAGTCCATGAGCTAGCCACATTGAAGACATGAGAGATCAATTATAACAATACCCCTATTTTAGCATTCATGTCCTTATAAACTAGTTCAACAGTACTAAATCCCCAACCACATATAATGTTACCAACTTCTTTATAGGTCTAATAATTATCTTTCCTTGTTAAGTCTATGCAATGAAGTATGGTTTATAAGGTATTTCTTCTATATACATTTCAATTGGGAATCCTTTTCTTGTTGTATCAGTATTGTGCTTTGATTTTAAGAACTTGACAGCTATTCTATTCCAATATTGCTTGTTTTGTTCTCCTTGAGGTTGTAAGGCTTTGTAGTATGGTAGTAGATAGAATAGCATTATTTTGACTGGTAACTGTATGAATTTTATATACTTGTCCAGATTACTAATCTCATTTTGAATAAATGTTAGTTCAGATGTTTTGGATCAGCTGGATTTTAATAATATATTGCAGGGTTTATAGAGAAAGACTTCTTCATCTTGTATACTGTTTTCCTGTTATTTCTCTTTATCAACTATTATTGGTTGCTTAGTTTTCTGATATTCTATTTGATGGGCTTCCTGTATTTTCTTGATGTGATTATTAGCATATAAATTTTCTTTTCCTTTACATCAGTCTAGTTCATCTACTAGAAGTGCTTGGATATAGTTCTCCATGTCTCCTTGAATAATGTTTTGTAAATCCTTCAATATGCTGAATATATCTTCTGCTGTCTGTGTTTTATAGTTATTGCTTGCTTATAAGATACTTGTATTTATTTCTGCTAGTTGTGTATTTGCAACCTCCACTAGTTTGATAATATTTTGTAGTTGCAATTAGATATCTGCCATTATCTCAATTCCTTGTATAATCTTATTTTTTTGTCCAATCCTTTTTCTCATTAGTTAAGGTGTTGATCAAGACTATGTTATTGACAGTGCAAATAACATAAGAATTGGGAGAAGTGGGAGCAGTTGTGAATTGTTGAGCTATTTGTTTGAAATTTCTAATTGTCAGAGTACTTTGAGATGTTGTTTTGGAATTTTACCCTCTCTCTTTATAAGTGTCAACTCAAAAGTTTTGTTCAATAGTCTTTAATTGCCTCTCTTGTATGTGGAAATCCTATTTTAGATATCCATTGGTCATACTTGTTGCTGTATTTCTTCCAATACACTAAGAATTATATGCTATGTCCTCATTTTCTGTAGTTCCTAATCTCTTCTGCTTTATATTCTTCTTCTTTATTAATAATCTCTAGTAGTAGTGTTAGATCCATGTGTTACCTCTTGAAATATGATTCTCTGTATCATGTCAGCAGATCTTCATTAAATATATTGTGAATCATTCATTCTTCTAGTAGTTTTAGCTAAAGCACTGCTTAACTAATGTCTTTTGAGGTTTTAAAAGGTCCATATCTCTTTTGGTCCAACTTTTTTGAGAATTGCTTTAACTGGATGTTTTTAGCTTTCAGCTACATATTGTCTCCAACCTTCAGTCCTTGAGAATTCCTTCTTTTCTTATTAAATTACTTCTTTATAGCTTCTTTTGCTATTTTCATCAAATTCTTTGCTGTCTTCTAGCTTCTTTGTAGTCCTTCAAGAAACTCTTCCAGTTTTAGTATCTCTGTCTTTATAATCAGGTCTCCTTTCCATGAATGTTTTCTAAAATTAAGTTCAAATGAAGTATGTTCTGCTGCCACATGTCTCTTGTTGTTATATTGAAATTCTGTTATGGATAGCTATTCTGTCCAATTATCTTGTTAATAGTTCATATAATGTCATATGAATACTTCAACCTCCTGGTTAATTCATTCTGTTTGGCTATCAGTTTGGGGGTGATATATTGTAGATAATGTTCATTTTGTTCCCAATGTCTTGGTTAAATATTCCATAGACTTTGATGTGAATTGAGGTTCTCTATCATTAAGCACTTTTTGTGGTACTCTATGTAGTTTCCAGATTTCATCACTATAGATTTTTGCAATATCCTCTAATAATACTGTTGTTATTATTGCTTTGAGCCTAATCATCTTCATGAACTGATCTACTATGACCACTATTATATCTAATTTATTTGACTTTGATAAAGGTTCTATGATGTTAATACTAATTTATTGCCAAGGTTCTTCTAGTATTTCTAATGGATGGAATTATTCTACCTTTTTCATATGTTGTACTTTGTTCTGTTGGCATTTAATGCATCCTTAAACATACTTCTTGATATTATTCTTAATTCCTGGCTACCAATAGTTACTTTTGATTAATTCAAGTATTCAGTATTGTCCTGAGTGTCTTATATCTGCTAGATCATTGTTCTCCTATAGAATTTGCTCTCATATTTTCTAGTTGTTTGGAACATAGATTCTTTTTTTCATATAGACAATTCCATCATCTTCCCATGCTTATCTTTCATCCTTTTTCAGTTTCTTCAAAAATTCTTGCTTTTTAGTACTGTTTCTTTGTATTTTCTCTAATAGTGTGGTTTTTTTTACTACTTGATTCCTTCAAATGATTATCACTTCTACTATTGTGATCTTTCTTGTCCACATTTCTTCCTTGAGTATTTGAATATCCTTGTTATCTTCTATAGTATTCACTTGATCTGTTCTTGATAATATATTGGCTTTGGTATTTGTCTTTTCTGGAATATATTATAGTATGAAGTCATAGTCTTGCAACTTCAAATACCACCTTGCTTGTCTTCCATTTAACTTATGTGGTTTTCAGAAATACTTGAGATTTTTGTGATCTGTCCAAACTTCAAATTTCTCTGTAGCATCTAGTAAATATTATCTCTATTTGTCAGAGCTTTTACTATTATGAGTAATTCATTGTCATAAACCTCATAATTCCTTTAGCTGGCTGTATTGTTCTTGATAGGAATGCAATAGGTTTCCATTTTCCTTCCTGTTTCTAGGATAAGACTCCTTCAATTGTATGTCCTGATATATTTGTTTCTATCCTCAATTTTTCTTCTCTCTTCAGTAGAACAAGTACTGGTTGACTTTTGATGTCATATAACTGAAGTTCTTGATAAAATATCAATAGAAATTTGCAAATTCTAAGAAGCTTTCTACTTCTTTTATTCTGGTAGAAGTTTTCCATTCTTTTACCACTTTGATCTTGTCATTTTTCATTTGAACCTCTCCTTGTCCAACTACTACTCCTAAGATGGGAATTTCTTCAGTATTGAAATTGCACTTTGACTATTTAAAACACAGATTATGTTTTTCTACCACTTTTAGAAAGTGTATTGTTCTTTCTTCCAATTTCTTCTTTGTTTTGGCAGATATCACAAAGTCATCTATATAGTTTGCCAGTACTCCTTCATATAATAGTTCTTAGAATATACTGTTCATTATCTTTGAAATGTTTCTAATGAGTTGTATAACCCAAAATACATCACTTTGGGTTTGAATAGTCCTTTGTTCATTAATAATGCTACTTTATATTCATTGTCTTCTTTAATCCATACATTGTTATATCTCTAAATAAGAACCAACTTGTTAAAGTATTTCATCTTCTTTAGTTTGTCAATTACTTTCCCAATTAATAGTAAAGGAGTCTTGTTCTTTATTGTGTGTTAGTTCAACTTTCAGTAATTCTGTACCAGTCATAATAACCTGTTCTTTTTTGGAATATAGAAATATAATACTATGTATCTTGAACTTGATTTCACAATTAATCCTGCTTGTAATTGTTTATCCAACCATTTGTTTAATGCTTTTTCTTCCTTAATGGTTATTGCATAGGCCTTTGCATTTAATTTCTTTAGTGTATCTTCTGTTAAGTTGATTTTATGGTCCCATTTCCTTCTTTCCAGTAACTTTTCAAATTTCTTCTTGTTGAATAAGTAAGTGAATGGTCAAATGTAATCTGGAAGGTCTTCTAAGTTTATTGGGTTCAGTTTCTTTCCTATTTCCTGGTATTCTTTGTCTTGGTTATCCATTGGCTATATTCTCCTAGTTTTGAACAATATATCCTGATATTATATTTTGTATATTTTTGGACATCTTGTAAACCATATCTTTTCCATGTTTTAATTTACTTCTAGGTTGTGTTTGACTAACCAGTTATATCCTAAGAACATGTTCATACCATTTAAATTTATGACTGCTATGTTGATTTATTCTTTGTGTTCATTGATTTCTACTTTGAGTGGCACAAATCATATAACTTCTCTGTTTTTATTTCATCTGTATTGAAAACTTCAAATACTATGTCTGCTAGTTTTGTCTTGATTTGTTTTTCCTTAACTAATTGTTTATCAATTCCTATGTATGTATATTTAGAGTCTACTGGTATCTGTAGCTGTAATTATTTTCCTGTCTATATCTTTACTTTTGCTTTCATATTTAGCTCTCTCTCTTTGTTGTTCTGTTAGTGTGGAATAACATATCAATTATGAGTCTTAGTTACAGAGGTCTTTTATACCATGTCTACTTGGAACCTTCTCTAAAATCCTTCTGTTTCTCATTCTTCTTATCATCTGTTTCTTCCTGAATGCTGCAATTCTTTATCTTCTATTCTATTCTACAATCTTTGGTGATGTGTTCTATCTTGTTACATTTATAACACTTTTTTGTATTTTGTTCTCTCTTTAGTTTTCTACAATCCTTTATCATATATCTATATACATTGTAGTTAAAGCATTTGGACTTCTCATCTTTGTCAAAGTTATCTTTAGCCTTCTTAATATCCATAAGTACACCTCTTCCTCTATATGTCATTCTAGTTCCAGTTCTATAGTCTTGTTGACTCTCTGTAGACTTATATTCTTATTCTACTGAGGTAATTGCTACCTTCTATTCTCTAAGTATCTCTGGAGCTGCCATTAGTGAGTATCCTATTATTGTCTTTATAATGTCTGTCTGAATGTTCTTCTTTAATAGGAATATAGCATATAGGTTGTTTGTTTTAGCCTTTATGGCTAATGCTTCAAATTTGATTATAAAATTAGCAATGTATTTCTTCTTCTGTCTAAACATTTTGGTCTTTCATTTGGCATCTGCTACCTAGCTTTTGTCACTGAATATTATTTTGAGTTCTCTGACAAATTTATCCCAATCCTAGGTATTTGTTGCTTCTTCTAG
>Ga0157359_1000832_pt1 | contig 11911 bp, 7 predicted proteins | sample AttcapACBM3_FD_111482 | JGI IMG/M metagenome (GOLD analysis project Ga0157359, IMG submission 111482) | Fungus gardens microbial communities from leaf cutter ant in Botucatu, State of São Paulo, Brazil - Atta capiguara ACBM3 | ecosystem: Host-associated > Fungi > Mycelium > Unclassified ...
AGGGTTAGAAGTGATTGGTCACACTGTCACATCAGTCACATCTGATGGTGTGGTCACAACATTGATCATGGGACTTAAGAGAAAGATGTAGAAGGTTTTGAAACAAAATAACGTCATACAATATAGACATCATATGTTGGCCTCATGCCTTACACATGGTCATTTAGGGTAGGGTGCACAGTAGCTAGCACAGACCATCTGTAGGAGTATATAAGGTAAACTATTTTGTAAAGAGCTCTTTATTAAGTTCTCTTGTATTTCTCTAATACAAGAAGTTGTTCTTTATCCAACCCTAAGGATCTAAGATCATAACAACTAGGTTTAGTATAGTATGGACTATTAGCCAAGTATATATAAGGTAGATACTCTGTACTTGTAACTCTATTGAGTTCTCTTATGTTAACCTAATACAAGATTTATTTGTTAACTTAACTCTAAGTCTTTAATTGTAACAACTAGAGTTTAGTTTAATACTAAGTAAATATAAAGAAATACTCAAGTAGTACTATTATCTTATAACATAGCTCTAAGTAACATTAGTAGTTATACTGAGCAGATATTTTAGTAGCAGAATACTGATATAAATTTGAGTTTTAGAAAGAAGAACTCTACTATAGAAGACCAAGTACTCATAGGATTTAAATAGAGAATAACACAACAATAGAAGATAAGTTATGAATAGAGGTTGCAAGAAAGTAACACTACCATAGAAAACAGATTATATATAAAATCTTGCAAAAAGATAACATTACTACAGAAGATAGATTATTGATAAGATTGAACTTGGTATATGATACTCTGTTAGTTCTTTCTATTATTTAGTAGTCAATTACCATATATCTAGCTTTACTAGGCACTTGTATACCATATAGTTTAAATTTCCACAATAGTAGTATCATTTAACTAGTGCAAGATGAGGTTTCTAGATGGCATTTATATCTATGGGAATATCTGGATAAAGTACTGGTAGTAGCTAGTGTGAGGGCTTTAATGGGATAGAAGATAGCTGTTAAAAAACAGAGATAACTAAAGAACTTCATAAAGTTTGGGAGCTGAGTAGAGAAATAAGAGTAGTATACTGAGTTAATTGAAAGGCTTTGTTTGCTTGTTTGGCCTAAGCTATTTTGTGCATAGCATTAAACTATATAGGGATTTATGTTCTCTAGTCTTTCTACTAGCAGAACTACAATCTAGTTCTATATTGCTATATAAAATTCTTAGTAGAACTTGACTACTATCATGTGGGAGTTGATATAGCTAAGTTTAGAAATCAGAGTTTGGAACTTGTTTAGATATTCCTCTACTGTGTGGCTACCTTGGTAATAAGCAGTTTCCTCTAGTTTATTTACAGCTTTAGTAGTTGTATTAATAAAAAAGAAATATTCTCTAAAGAGCTACTTGAACTCAGATTATATGGCAATAGAGAAGGTGTTGGTGGTGAATTCTTAGTAGAAGATATTCTTAGACTATGCTCTTTAGTATAATCATAATTATTACAAAATAAACTACTTACTTATTTGTGATATCTGAATATTAGATGCTCTCTCAGAGGTTTAGGAGTAATTCAGAAGTTTAATAATAATAACAATGATAATGAACAGATATGATATATAATAAATAACAATTGATGAATGATGTTGTTAAGTCTTAAGTCTAACTCTCAGATATATACAAAAATATGATGGTCTATATGTTACTATATTAATATGTTTGTATTTCTGTAAGTACTAATCACTGTACAATATATTATATATTATTAATGATAAATTGATGAATACTTTCCAATATAAGTTAGATTATGTGAATCTATCTAGCTACAAATGGTTTGATATTTTAGTAATCTATTGTCATTTTTATATATCTTACATATATGTAAATAGCTCTTATTTGGAACTTTCTAGTATAACTTGGTTTGTAAAAATTTAGAACAAAATACTGGAACTTATCTGTTTATAGGTATTTCTGACTAAGCTTTTATACAAATGTTTGAATTTTCTATAAATTCTATATTATATATATATAGTCTAAACTTCAGTTATTATAAGTTATATAGATCTCTTAAGTAACTTCCAATATCTAAACAATCATAGAATTTCATTTTTATAAACTTATTAAGAAACTTTCATTATTCTCTAAGTTTAATACTATTCTAATAATAGTTAATCAGCTCACCAAATAGGCAATTCTTATTTTTGCTTATAATACTATCTGTTATAATATGCCTAAATTCTTATATTTGATTTTTATTTATATTTTTATTTATTTTCTTGATTTATTTTTTTCTTAGTCAATAAAGAAGCATGTGACTGTGGTCACATGATGTTATATTATAGGCTTAAAACATAGTAGATGTTAGAGTTGTGAACAATGGACTTGATTTTATTTTATTCTATTATTTTAATTTTTGGATTTCTTTTCTTTTTCTTTTTCTTTATTCTGGACTTGGACAAAAGTGTGATGTAATAGTCACACAAGTCACAAAGCATAATAAAAGTATGAAACCTGTCACAAATGTTGTTACATATGTCACAGTCACATTCACACAATCATATAATATAGAGAAGATTATAGAAAGTTCTGGAACAAATAATATTATATAACATAGCAACAACATATTGGTTTTATAGTAAGCACATGTACTTTAAAGTAGGTTAGTTGTATTGTGTATACAAACCATGGTCTGTAGTATATAAGATAGACTATGTCCTGACAGTAGTTTCTAATATTCCAATACTTTCTTCCAATTTGTTTTCTTTTGTGTTACTCAATATAAAAGTTATCTTTTGTTCTTACTCAAAGACTTAAATTATAATATTTGTAGTAATAGTATGGTAAACTCATAGATAACACATGTAGTTTATTCAACTAAGCTATAAAGTGCCTTTTTAATGATATAAGACTCTAGTAATTATAGAGTCTGTTTTTTTATAGTCTTGCAGTATTCTTAAGTAAAGAAGTAAAAAATAAGAAACAACTTTCTTACTCACCTACTATTATGCACCAGATACTCATGTATAGCCTACACATATCTATCACAGAAGTTTTTACCTCCTATCTTAACTTCTTTTCCTTTAACTTTGCAAATCTTCTTTATTTGTTTTTCTTTCACTTTTTTTAATAGTCCTAATCAGATCTTATCTCCTGAGAAGATCTTGATCATCTCTCTCAACTTCTTAGTAATCTCTTTTACTAATTGTTCAGCTGTATTTCTCTTCTTTTCTAATTAGAATTAAAAATAGTGAACTCTTTTTACATGTCACTATTATTATCACACAATTATATAATATATGGTATAGCATGTTCACTATGTATTGATTTTATGTATAATGTATAGCCTTTAGAATAAGTTAGATATAGTTGTACACAGACTATTAGTCTAGTATATATATATAGATATATTGTACCAAGAACTATATTAAGTTCTCTTGTGTTAACTATAATACAAGGTTCTTTTCTTGTTCTTACATTGGAACTTGAATCATAGTATATAGAGAGAATCTCTATACTTTCCATTATGTCAGATCTTCTCTTTAGAACTACCAACTAGAGCCTCTTCAACTTCTTCTTATACTGCAGCTATATTTTTTTCTTAGTACATTTTCTCTCTTTCTCTTCTTACTACTTCAATTCTACCTTCTTTCTTACTTTGGCCTCTACTACCTAATAAGCCTTCTCAGTTACTTTTGTTTCTTGTCATATCTTTACCATCTCTTCTAAATAGGTTTAAGAAAGTTAAAAACTTGGTAGTAGAAATTGTATGAAAACATAGTAGTAAGAAAAGAAAAAGTAAATTTTGATTTTGTATTAACTTATGAAATGATAAACTCTGGATAAACTTAATAAAACTTTGAAGACTTGGTCTTAAAGAGAAAATACTATTATTAGTCTTCTATTCTACTATACTTTATGTTTTTCTCATGTTGTATTAGTTAGTACTTTATATAGTAGTAGAGGTATCTTTATATTTTCCTCATTTTCTATTCATTGTTTTCTCAAGAATACTTTACTTATTCCTCATAGTCTGTAGATATATGTAGTAGTAGATACAGTCTTGTATCTTTATATTTTACCAATTGGTTATTTTTTAAAATTTTTTTCAAGCTTTTGCCTAAGTTGCAACCTAAGCTAAGCTTAGAAAAATAATATTTGGTAAAGCATTGTCAGACTTATCTTGCAGAAGAAAAGTGTATTATAGTTAGGCTACTAAAATATCATAACAGTCAGACTATTGAAGAACTATTGAATATAATATTGTGATAGAAACTATAGACAAACAAGATAGATAGATACAGTTAAGAAACTACTGATATTGAGGATTACTGAAGATTATATCTTAGGTAGAAATAGAATTACAGAACCAGTATTAGAAGAAATGTCAATAGCACTAATACCAGCAGTATATAACAAAACAGCATAAACAGTTATGCTAAAGAGTATGGTTCCAGACTCAAGGTAGTTTGATGGTAATAAAACAATGTCATAACTTAAGCTCAAGTATAAAAGCAAAATAAGAATCTTATATAGGGATTATACAAGAGAACTTAATAGAATTCCTAGTACAAAGTGTCTATCTTATATATACTAGACTAATAGTCTATACTATATAGATTCTAGCTATATAATATGATATTATAACATCTTTTGTCATGATATATAACAGTTGTGATATCTTACTAACCTCTCACTCTAAGTTAAAATGAAATGAAATAAATAAATAAATAAAGTCTATTGTTTATAACTCTGACAGACAAAGTTTGAAGACTGGTAGAAAGAAATATAATTATTCCTCAAGAGTAACAGAGTCATAATAACAGATAACAAGATTACAGTAGTATTAGTCTGACTTAGAGAGAGAAGATCAACTAAATAAAAGAAGAAAATAATGTCTAAGACTGTTGAAGAAATAAAAACATTATTCAATAACAAAAGCAAGACAGCAGATATCAAATGGAAGATAGAAACCTTCAAGTAAAGAAAGAAACAAATCATGGATTTTATAATAGAATTCAAGGTACTAGCTATAAAGGCTAAGACAAATGATATCAAAATTGCAAGAAGTGGACTTAGTCTTTTCCTATTTTCTTTTCTCATTTTTATTTTATTTTTGATTTATTTTCATTTTCCTATTTTTAGAACTAAGGGTTAGTGTTAGTGACAAGATCACACTGTCACACAGCAGGTCACATTAGATGACATAGTTACAAGTCATATGATGCATGGAAGGACATAGAACATTTTGGAAGAGATATTGTTATATAACATGTGATACACATATTGACGTTAAGATGTACACATGGTCATTTAGGATAGGTTAGAAATAGCTCGCACAGACCATTAGGTATTAGTATATAAGGTAGACAATCTTGTATAAAGGTCTCTATTAAGTTCTCTTGTGTTAAGCCAATACAAGGTTCTTCTTATTGACCAACTCTAAGGTCTTTGAGTTGTAACAAATGACATGTATACCATTTTTTATTGAAAAAGAATGTCAGGACTGACATAATCAAAACAATATTGAAATATTCATCTATAGCAGTGCTAGAGATACTCAAAGAGTGGAAAGTAGTAATTATCTCAGTACAACAAGGGAAAAAGTCAGATGATAAAGAGAATAACAACAAAGAAGTGGGTTTTGTTGAAGGTTTGGAGTAGGCATGGTACAAAAAACCTTTATACATGGCAATTTCCTAGAGAATTAGTATGTTATTTCACAAAAAAGAGATAACAAAAAAAGAGAACTCAAGGTACATACAAATATAATAATATCAAATAGAAAGAAACTACAGCTTAAGATATTAGATGACTTAAGATGCATAACCTAGTTGCTAAATAGAGAAATAAATCAAATAAAAGGAAAATGAAGAAGAAATTCTATGATTAATACAAGATTACAGAAATTTGAACTAATATACAATAAAGAACAAGACATCACTACTACTAATTAGAGAAGTAATTAACAAACTCAAAAATACAAGATACTTCAATAAATTAGAGCTTATTTGGAGATATAAAAATATATGGATCAAAGAGAGAGACAAATAAAAAGTGGTATTTCTAACAAAAAAGAGATTAGTTAAGCCAAAAGTAATATATTTTCAACTTTGCAACTTACTAAGTATTACAAACTTAAGATCTTAGAGTGGATCAAGAATAAAAACCTTGTATTAGGTTAATACAAGAGAACTTGATAAAGAACTCTGTGTAGGATCATCTACCTTATATACCTAAGACTGCTGGTTCATGCTCTACTACTTTAGTCTACTCTAAATGACCATATGTCTGTCTTAAGGTCAACATGTATATAATACATTATATGACATTATTTGTTATGATCACTCCCTCATATTTACTACATGATTACAGCATGAACTATAGGATAAAGGATCATATCTTCATGATACAATGATTGGCTGTACCAAAGTAGTCTCAGTCAGTGCCTTATATAGTAGGTGTTGTTTTCTTCTATGTTTATTATTACTTTATAACTTACTTGACATATGTTAACAATATGTTTACCTTATTATCAATAGGTATATATAGTTGTAAATATAGTCCTGTATCTTTACACTTTACTGATTGACTCTTTTCTCCACTCTTATTCAAGCCATTGCCTAAGTTATAACCTGAGCCAAGTCTAAGATTGTAATATTTGGTAAAGCATCACCAGGCTCACCTTGTAAAAGAAAAGTGCATAGTAGTTAGACTACTGAAATGATTAATAGTTTAACTGTTGGAAGAAACAATACATGTGTGGCATAGTCCACAGATAGCAAGACAAGTCAACATTGAGAACACAATATAAAGGCATTGTCAGAATAACTAGGATTCTTGTAGATCACATATAGGAAGCCTTGGAAAGAATAACAGAATATATAGATGAAATGTTGATAGCATCAGTACCAGTAAACTAGAACAATGAAAAGACAAGATTGCTGAAGAATATGGTTCTAGATCCAGGATGGTTTGATGGAGACAGAAAAAAATTTGAGAACTGATAGAGGGAAATGATATTATTTCTAAAGAGTAATAGAGTAATAGAAACAGACAATAGAATCACTGCAATCCTTGCCTACCTTAGAGAAAGTGTAGCTAGCATATATGCTCAGAAGAAGCTTGATAAGCTAGACAAAGAAACAGGAACCCAGGATTGGGATGAATTTGTATAAGAGATCAAAATAATATTCAGTGACAAAAATAAGGCAGCAGATACTAAATAGAAGATAGAGACCTTCAAGCAAGAAAAGAAGAATACAGCAGACTTCATGATTGAATTTGAGGCATTAGCCATGAAGGCTAATACAGATGAACTATATGTTATCTTTTTACTGAAGAAAAATGTGCAAACAGATATATATTGGGATATCCACCAATAGCAGCTCCAAAAACACTCAAAGAGTAGAAAGTAGTAATCACATCAGTAGAACAATGATATGAGTCTACAGAAGAACAACAGGATCACAAGATAGAATTAGAAACAACATATGAAGGAAGAGAAATCCCTATAGACATTGGAAAATCCAAAGAAAACTTTAAGGACAGAAAGTCTAGATACTTTAACTGTGATATATGTGAATATTTAGCAAATGACTGTAAAAAGAAAGAGACACAAGAAAGTGTTACAAATGTGAAAAAGTAGAGCATATTGCCAAAGATTGCAGAAGAACAGATGATAAAGAACTGAAGGATATAAGAACAACAACAAGAAGTAGGGTTTTGAAAACAGTCTCTAGTAGACATGGTATAAAGGACCTATGTAATTAAAGCTCAAAGTTGATATGGGATTCTTTACCAACAGAATAACAATGAAAGAAAGCTAAATGTGCAAGCAAATGTCAAAACAAGGAATGGAAAAGAACTATGATTGAAGGCACTGGTGGACTCTGGATGCATGTATACAAGAATAGATAAGTAACTAGTCAAGAATAAAAGAATCAAAATAAAACTGGCAGATTTCTCCTTCAAAGTATTCAATGCAAATGGTATTAAGAATGGAGAAGTAACAAGAATAGTGCCACTTAAGTTAGAAATCAATGAACACAAGGAATGCATTGATGTAGTAGTAATCTAAGAGCATATATAACAATTTATCAAGACATTGAGTTCAAAACTAGGAGAATACAAGCAATAAAATTATAGGATAAAGACTAATAGGAAATTGGAAAGAAACTAGATCAGACAAACCCAGAAGACCTTCCAGAGTACATTTGACCTTTCATACATTTGTTCAACAAGAAGAAATTTGAAAAACTACCAGAACAATGGGAATAGAATCATGAAATCAATCTAATAGAAGATATACCCAAGGAATTAAACACAAAGGGCTATGCAATGACAATTAAGGAAGAAGAATCTTTGAACCAATGGCTGGATAAATAGTTAGAAGCAGGCTTAATCATGGAGTCCAAGTCAAGATATAGAGTACTATGCTTTTACATTCCAAAGAAGGATGGATTCTTGTGGTTAGTACAGGACTACTTGAAATTGAACCAATTTACAATAAAGGACAAGATGTCACTACTCTTAATTAGGGAAGTCATCAACAAATTAAAAGAGACACAATATTTCAATAAATTAGATCTAATCTGGGAGTACAAAAATATATAAATCAAGGAGGGAGATGAATGGAAGGTAGTCTTTTTGACAAATAAAGGTTTATTTGAACCTTAAGTAATGTACTTTAAATTGTGCAACTCACTAGGAACTTTTCAACAGATGATGAATAGTATATTCTGAGAACTATTGCATAAAGGTGTACTTGCAAATTATATAGATGACTTTGTAATTCCAGTGACAACAATGGATGAACTGGAAAAAAAAAAAAATTATTTCTTGAAAATAGTAGAAAAACACAATTTGTGTTTCAAAAGATCAAAATGCAACTTCAATATGGAAGAAATCTCAATTCTAGGAGTAGTAGTTGGGAGAGGACAAGTACAAATAAAGAATGACAAAGTCAAAGTAGTCAAGGAATAGAAAACCCCCACCAAAATAAAAGAAGTCAAAAGCTTCTTGGAGTTTGCAAATTTCTACAGACAGTTTATCAAGAACTTTAGTCATACAGCAAGACCTCTCAATGAACTCAAAGAAAAGAAGGAATGGAAATGGGAAGAAAAACACTAGAAAGCATTTGAAGAGTTAAAAGACAAAATAACAAGTCAGCCAGTACTTGCTCTTCTGAAGAGAGAAGGAAAATTTTGAGTGGAAACAGATGCCTCCAGACATACTATAAGAGGAGTTTTATCTCAGGAATAGGAAAGAAAATGGAAATACATTACATTTTTGTCTAGGACAATACAACCAGCAGAAAGGAATTACAAGATCTATGACAAGAAATTACTCACTATGGTGAAAGCTTTAACAAAATAGAAATGATATTTGTTGGATGCTACCAAGAAATTTGAAGTCTGTCTAGACCATGAAAATATCAAGTATTTCCAAGAACCTTACAAGCTGAATGGATGATAAGCAAGATGGTATCTAAAGTTACAAGACTATAACTTTACACTATGACATATTCTAGAAAAAACAAATACTAAAGCCAATGTCTTATCAAGGAAAGATCAGGTGGATACCAAGGATGATAATAAGGATGTTCAAATGCTCAAAGATGAAATATAGATGAGATGACAAATAACAGCAGAAATAACAATGATATAGAGAAACCAAGTGGTAGAAGAAACTACATTTCTGGAAGAAATACAAAAAATAGTACTAAGAAATAGGAAGTGCTAAAAAAACTTGACAAAAATGATGGTCAATCTTGGAAAGAAAATAAAATAATCTATATCAAAGGAAGAATTGATGTTCTGAATAATAAAAGAATATGAGAGCAAATCTTACAAAAAAATCATGACTCAGCAGATTCCTATATCTAGGACAACAAAGAATACTTGAGTTGATGAAAAGAAATTATTGGTGGCCAAAAATCAAAGGAGATGTCAAGAAATATGTCTATAGATATACAAAATGCCAACAAAATAAAGTACAACATATGAAGAAAATGGGAGAACTTCATTCATTGGAAATTTCAAAAAGACTATGGCAGGAAATTAGTATTGATATTATCAAATGGAAAAGACACTATTATAGTTATAGTGGATCAATTTACAAAGGTAATCTGACTTAAAGCAACAACAATAGCAGTGTCATCACAAGAAATTGCTAAAATTTATCAAGATGAAATCTGGAAGATATATAGAGTACCAAGAAAACTTCTGAGCAACAGAGAACTACAATTTGCCCTAAGATTCATGGAGGACTTAACAAAGGCATTAGGAATCAGAAGAACATTATTTATGGTGTATTACTCTCAGACAGACAGTCAAACAAAATGAATAAATCAAGAAGTGGAAGTATTCCTGTAACATTATGTCAATTATCAACAAGATGATTAGACAGAATGGTTGGCAGCTGCAGAATCCCAATATAATGATAAAAAGCATATGGTTATAAAAAGGATTCCTTTCAAACTTAACCTTGGTAGACACACATGGAAAGGAAACTTAATGGTGTAAACAAAATTATCAAAGCCAGAAGACTTTCTAATTGGATTACAAAGAAGTTGTGAAGAAGCAACAAAGTTAATAGAAGCAACAAAGGATACTATGAAAAGACAATTTGACAAGAAAAGAAGGAATCCTCAAGAACTAAAGGCAGAAGACAATGTATGGCTGGAAGCTCAAAATATCCATTTGAACAGACCTTCAAAGAAGCTTGACCAGAAAAGATACAGACTTTTTAAGATCTCAAAGAATATTGGTCAAGGAACATTTCAGCTGGAACTTTCAGAAGGATGGATGATTCACAATATGTTTAATGAAGATCTGCTGATATGATGTAGAGGATCCTAATTCATAGAACAATATATAGAACTAGTACTACTACCAGATATTATTAATGAGGAAGAAGAATATGAAGTTGAAGAAATCAGGAAGCATTGAAAAGGAGAATGGGAAATACAGTTTTTAGTGTATTGGAAGGGTTATGGGGATGAACATAATCAATATATAGTAGAAACAGGGTTGCCTCATACAAAAGAGGTGATTAAAGATTATTAGTGAAGAATTTTGAGTTGAAATCTATAAAAGAGGAGAGTCAAATCCCAAATTGACAGTTTCAAGACATTTAGACAACAAAAATCTTTTATATGGCTCAATAATTTACAACTGCTCCTACCTCACCTAATACATATATCACTCGTACTCATAACAACATGGATTTGGTTAATACTATAACTTATGAAAGAAAGGATTAGACAAGAAAATATCACAATATAATACAAGAAATAGAAAGGATGGTTGATATTCAGCAACAACTACAAAATATCATCAAGTTAGCACAAGAGACAAATACTCAAGTGGCAGAAATTGAAACAACAATACTACAAGCCAGTACCAATTACAGAATACAAATAGCAGGTAATATCTTTAGCATTTCTAAAGATTTATGAAACATCATCCAAAGTAATATGAAGAACCAGATATATCACATTCAAATGTTGTTGGTGAATGAACTGGATAGCTGCAAATAAAAGGGAAACAAATATGCTGAAGGATACATAAAAGAGATACAAAATATATATAAACAAAAATATTGAGTCATAAAGACATCACAAGTCATTAATAAAGGGAAACAGCAAGAACAGGATTGTTACAATCTTAAGCTAGAGCTTAGGTTGCACTTAGGCAAAGGCTTGAGAGAAGTTAAGGGAGATATATAGAAGTGGTAAAGCATAAGGATACAGGATAGTATCTATACTATATATACTAGTTAGAAGTAAAGCAATGTGCAGTACATAAGGCAAGTGACATGAGGAAACAATAAGGATAAGGCGAGGTTGTAGTACCTACTACATGAGGCTGAGACTACTTGCAGCACAGCCAATCATATCATCATACTTTTTGCCTTTCTC